>Ga0182024_10001180_pt1 | contig 67670 bp, 74 predicted proteins | sample P32metaG_FD_120480 | JGI IMG/M metagenome (GOLD analysis project Ga0182024, IMG submission 120480) | Permafrost microbial communities from Stordalen Mire, Sweden - P3-2 metaG (Illumina Assembly) | ecosystem: Environmental > Terrestrial > Soil > Wetlands > Permafrost | place: Sweden: Stordalen...
GTCGTGTTCTTTGCACAGACCAACGGAGATCTTCATGACGCAATTCTCCTGCTCGACGAACCCGGTTTGAGTTTGCACGGTTTGAAACAGCGTGCGTTTCGAATCACGCTCAACTCGCTCTCCAAAGAGAATCAACTTGCCTTTACGACTCACTCCCCATTTCTGGTGGGACCCGACGAGCTTGACTTGGTCCGAGTTGTGGAGATGGCGGGTCGTGAGGAAGGAACGAAGGTACATACCCATGAGTTGGTAACGAACCCTGCTTCGCTGCTGCCACTTCAAGAAGCGCTCGGCTATGACCTGGCACAGAACCTCTTCGCTCAACAACGAAGCCTCGTCTTGGAGGGGCTCACCGACTACTGGTATCTAGGGGCGCTGTCCGGGCTTCTTGGTGTGGGGGGGTTGGCCGAACTCAGTGACCAGATCGCCTTCGTACCGGCGGGCAGTGCCGGGAAAGTTGTCTACTTTGCAACGATCCTGCACGCTCATCACCTTAAGGTTGCCGCCCTGCTTGATTCAGATGCCACTGGCGAGAATGCAGCTAGGCAAGACCTGCTTGTCCACAACCTGAGCCAAACGGGAATACTTCGCACAAAAGACTCCTACGTCGGGCCGGTTGCCGCGCCGGAGATCGAGGATCTTCTCAGGGACACACTCATTGAGGTGGGAAGAACGGAGTGTGGGTGGGATGTGATGGCGCAGGCATCTAGCCAGCCGACCCGGGCCATAGTGGACATCTTCAGGGCCGAGATCAAGTCCGATTTCTCGAAGTACCGGCTGGCGAAGGCCTTTCTTCGTTGGAGCCAAAGTCATACTTCCTCAGACCTCACTGATACTGAGCAACTGCAGTGGGCAACGCTGATAGGCGCGATTAACGGCGCTCTGCGATGAGCGGAACGGGTGGCTGAATCCGAGTCCCGGCTTGCTTTCACGCTTCGCTTCGGTCCTCAAGCGTCCATCCCTGTGCCTCAGTCATGTCGACAACAGGCTTGACCTGGCGGCGGCACGTCTGGGACAGGATTCTGGCGTCGCCGCAGCTTGTTTCGGGCTCGGCTCGATCTCGTGGTTGAACTGCCGACTCCCTGACCGGTTGATTGACGGTGAGCCGGCCTGTAGGCGGGATTCTGTCCAGCTCCCGGAGGAGCTTGGGTGGCCATCCATCTGAGCGGCCTACCTGGGGAACCCTCCCTCTCAGGAGGCGGGCGAGCAGCCCATTTCCCACGCTTGGCCTTGCTCCGGGTGGGGTTTACCGAGCCGGCGGGGTCACCCCCGTCGCTGGTGCGCTCTTACCGCACCGTTTCACCCTTACCTGTGCGGGCCCGGAGGCCCGCCATCGGTGGTTTCCTTTCTGTGGCACTGTCCTGCGGGTCACCCCGACTGGCCGTTAGCCAGCACCCTGCTCTGTGGAGTCCCGACCTTCCTCGACACGATCCCGCTGTGCGGCCCGTGCCGCGGCCACCTGGCCGACTCACCGTCACACGTAATAGTGCCACCACCTGGCTTGTGAAGGTGACCGGACAGCGCATCGGTAGGGTGTCGTCGATGTCCAGCGGACCCAGTCAGCTCTTCGATCCCGAGGATCTGGCCGAGCCCGGCGCGCCGTCGGCCCGGACCGCATCAGCAGGGGAGGAGCCCGAGGATCGTCGCGGGGTCCACTCCATCGGTGGCGTGTACGAACAGGTCGAAGGTGCGCTCAACCTGGCCTTTCCCCGCAATCGACACCTCTGGGTCCGCGGGGAGATCCAGCACGTTTCGGATCATCGCTCGGGCCACCTCTATCTGAGCTTGGTCGACCCCGAGGACGAAAGCCCTCGACGAGACCGGTCCCGCGGAGGGGTGCCCACGCTCAACGTGAAGTGCTGGCGCAGCTCGTGGGCACCCCTCCGCCACGGTCTGGCGAAGCAGGGCATCGAACTGGCGGAGGGGATGGTCGTGGTCCTGCGGGGCGCGCTTGACCTCTACCGGGCCAAGGGCGAACTCAGTCTGATCCTCGCCGAGGTCGACGTGACCGCTCTGCTGGGGCGACTGGCCGCGCAGCGGGCGCAACTCCTTCAAACCTTGGAGACCGAAGGGTTGCTCCGACGCAACGGCGCACTGCCCTTGCCCGAGGTGGCGCTGCACGTCGGGCTGGTCGCCAGTCCGGGTACCGAGGGCTGCCGGGACTTCCTCGGACAGCTCACGGGATCGGGGTTCGGCTTCCGCATTTCGAACGTGCCGGTCAGCGTGCAGGGCCCGGGTGCCCCGGCGTCCATTGCCCGCGCCATCACGGTGCTCAGCCGGAGCGACTGCGACGTGATCGCCGTCGTGCGCGGCGGGGGAGCGCGGGCGGACCTGGCCGCCTTCGAGTCCGAGGCAGTTGCCCGGGCGGTGGCGGGTGCGGCCAAGCCGGTCTTCACGGGCATCGGGCACACCGGGGACGAGACGGTGACGGACATCGTCGCAGCGCGGGCCTGCATCACGCCGACCGAGTGTGGGCAGTTGATCGTGGAGTCGACGCGCATCTGGTGGACGGAGCACGTGGCGGAGCCGGCCGCGCTGTTGGCCCGCCGCGTCCCCACGTACCTCAGCGACGCGCAGTCCCGCGACACCCAAGCGCGCGGACGTCTGACGGCGGCGGCGGGCCAACAGCTCCGGGTACATCGCGAACGGCTGGGCCGGATGGGAACGTCCCTCGGACGCGCCGCGCCAGACCGGCTGGCGTCCAGCGCGGCGCGGCTCGGCGCCCATGCCGCTCGGCTCGGTCCGCTGACTCTTGGCCACCTCGGCCGTCAGGACGAGCGGGTGCAGTCGTGGCGCAGGCTGCTTGCTGCCTACGACGTCGAACGACAGCTGGAGCGGGGCTACAGCCTGACGCTCACGACTGACAGTCACCTCGTGCGAAGCGCGGCCGGGCTGGCCGAAGGGCAGGAGATCGTGACCCGCTTCGCCGACGGTACGGTGCTGAGCCGGGTGCAGGGGAAAGAGGCAGGAGGAAGCGCATGACCGTTCCGGACGAATCTGTCCCGGTGGAGCAGCTGAGTTTCACTGAGGCGAGCCGAGAGCTCGATGCCATCGTGAACTTCTTCGAACAACGCGAGGTCGATGTCGACGTGCTGGTCGGCCGGTTGGAACGGGCTACCGCGCTGATCGACGAGCTCGATAAGCGCCTGCGCCGGACCCAGGCGCAGGTCGAAGAGCTGGTGCCCCGGCTCGATGCGCTCGCCGGCAACGTCGCCGGCCCTGATGGAGGAGGGAGCGACGATGAGTGACAGCACCGACGCGCCGATCGGCAACGGCGCGGATGATCGCCTGTATTTCCGCCAGCTGCTCTCCGGTCGCGACTTCGCAAAGGGCGACATGATGGCCCGCCAGATGGTCAACTTCGTCTACCTGATCGGCGACCGCGAGACCGGTGAGGCAGTGGCCGTGGACCCTGCCTACGCCGTGCAGGACCTGCTCGACATCCTGGCGGCCGACGGTATGCGGCTGACCGGAGTGCTCGGGACCCACTTCCACCCCGATCACCTCGGCGGTCAGATGGGTCAGTGGTCGCTCGAGGGGATCAGCACCCTGCTCGAGAAGGTGCAGGTGCCGATCCACGTCCAGGCCGACGAGGTGCCCTGGGTGGAGCGCACGACTGGTGTCGGCCCGGCCGACCTCGTGGCCCATCACAGCGGCGACACGTTGCAGGTCGGACAGGTCTCGGTGGAGATGATTCACACACCCGGCCACACCCCGGGAAGCCAGTGCTTCCTCGTCGACGGCCGGCTCGTTGCCGGTGACACCCTCTTCCTCGAGGGCTGCGGGCGGACGGACTTCCCCGGCTCCGATCCGTTGGCCATGTACGAGTCCATTCACACTCGTTTGGCTCGTGTCCCTGACGAGGCGATCCTGTTCCCCGGCCACCTCTACTCGCAAGACCCCTCGCAGAGCATGGGGGAGACGCGGCGCTGGAACTACGTGTTCCGGCCGCGCTCCGCCCAGGAGTGGATGGCGATGTTCGGGTCATGAGCCCGAGTGACGAATTAAACGCGGACAGCACCGTCGTCGTGGTGGGCGCGTCGCTCGCGGGGTGGCGAGCGGTCGAGACCCTCCGGTCGGAGGGCTTCGACGGGACCATCTCCCTGGTCGGCGAAGAGCGTCACCTTCCCTACGACCGCCCTCCCCTTTCCAAGCAGGTCTTGGCCGGGACGTGGCCACCGGAGAAGGCGGTGCTGGCCGACAAACGACGTTCGAGCGAGCACCGGGTCCATGAGGTCCTGGGCCGCCGCGCCGTCCATCTCGACGCCGAGACGCGAAAGCTCGAGCTCGACGACGGCGCCGTGCTCGAGGGCGACGCCATTGTGATCGCAACCGGAGCACGGCCGCGCCCGCTGCCGGGCACCGAAGACCTGAGCCAGCGCGACGGATTGTTCACCCTGCGCACGCTCGACGACTCCCTGGCCCTGCGCGGGGCCGTCACGGCGGAGGATGCGGCCAGGGTCGTTGTCATCGGCGCCGGTTTCATCGGGGCCGAAGTGGCCTCAACGTGCGCGGATCTGGGGTGTCGCGTCACCGTCCTGGAAGCACTCGACGTCCCGCTCCGTAACGTCCTCGGTCCCATGATCGGGTCGCACTTCGCGTCGCTGCACGAGTCGCACGGTGTGGACCTGCGCACCGGGGTGGGCGTGCGCAGCATCAGTCGAGCCGGCGCCGGTCATCCTGGGACCGCGGGTCGCCTCGTGGTCGAACTCGATGGCGGCGAGGCCTTTCCGGCGAACGTTGTGGTGGTGGGCATCGGCGTGGTCCCGGCGACCGACTGGCTGACCGACTCCGGACTGACCGTTGACAACGGCGTGGTCTGTGACGACCGGCTCTTCGCGGCGGAGGGCATCGTGGCGGCAGGGGACATCGCGCGCTGGCAATGGCGGCGCGACGGCGGCGAGGAACAGATCAGGATCGAACATTGGCAGGTTGCCGCCGAGGCGGGCGTTGCCGCGGCGCGCAGTCTGATGGCGGGGCGGGCGGACGCGCCGGCATTCTCGCCCGTGCCGTACTTCTGGTCCGATCAGTACGGCATCCGCCTGCAGGTGCTGGGCAGCCCACGAGGAACCGACGATATCTACATCGCCGAAGGATCACCCCAAGAAGGAAAATTCCTCGCACTCTTCGGTAGGGAGGACCGCCTGCGTGCGGTCATGGCCATCGGCAAGCCCCGTCAGCTGATGGGCTTCCGGCCGCTGTTGCAGGAGGGCAGCAGTTGGGGTGACGCGCTCGCCCACTCGCTGTAGCTCCGGCGCCGCCCGACCCGCAATGGAGGGAAAATAGGGCCACTCGGCCCTAACCAACCTGCCGGCCCCGGCGTATTTTGCCAATGAGTAGATCGCAGGGAAGGGGGTCGCTCGGGTGGCGATGTCTCCTTCTGGGGCGGGTGGAAACTCCCTCAGAAGGAGATGCCCGAGAGCTCCGGAATGGTGCCCTCCGCCTTGAGGCGGGCAGCCAGCCAACGATCACGTGCCGCGACCCGATCGGCGTCGTTGCCTTGGGGCTCCACGGTGCGGCGTGGCGAGAAGGTGCCCGCGAGCTCGGTCGTCGTGGCGTAGGTACCGATGGCCAATCCGGCCAGGAGGCCGGCTCCCAACGTGGTCGCCTCCTGTACCGGTGAGATCTCGACCGAGCGCCCGATGGCATCGGCCAGAGCCTGGACGAACACGTCGTTGTCCGTCATGCCGCCGTCGATGCGGAGCGCGGCAATCGGGAAGCCGCTGTCGCGCTCGCTGGCCTCGACCAGGTCGGCTCCCCGGTGGGCCACGCCCTCCAGTACGGCCCGCACGATCTCGGGGCGACCCGAACCCCGCGTGAGGCCGACCAGTGTCCCGCGCGCACCGAAGTCCCAGACCGGTGTGCCCAAGCCGAGCAGTGCCGGGACGAACCAGACATCGCCTGCGGTCGTGCACAGGGCCGCCACCGTCTCGGACTCCTTGGACGTCGCGATGATCCCGAGGTCATCACGCAGCCATTCGATGCAGGCGCCTGCGGACAGCATGACCGCTTCGGTGCCCCAGGTCGCCTGACCGTCAACGCGGAACGCGACGATCGGAAAGGTACCCGCATCGCCCCGTCCCATCGCACCGGGCGCAGCGCCGGGGCCGACACACTGGTCGAGCATGCCGCCCGTCCCGAAGGTGGCCTTGGCCAGGCCGGGCAGGGTGCAGCCCTGACCGACCAGGGAGGCTTGCTGATCTCCGGCGATACCGCAGATGGGTGGAGACCCGGGAAGAGCCGTGGCGCTCCCCACTGCTCCTGAGGAGTCGACGATCACCGGCAGCATCGGCAACGGGATCCGCAGTTTCTCCAGCAACGCCTCGTCCCATCCGATGCCGGCGTCGACCAGGGCCGTCACAGCAGCATTTGTGGCGTCGGTCACATGGAGCGCGTCACTCCCACCTGCTGCGCCGCCCGAGAGGGTCCAGGCCACCCAGCTGTCCACGGTCCCGAAGCAGAGCTCCCCCTTTTCGGCCCGTGACCGCTCCGGATCGACGTCGTCGAGAATGGCCATCACCTTGGTGGCCGACGCGTTGGGTGCCAGCCGGATCCCCTCGGCCTGAAAGACCAGGCACGTCCCGACCGTGCGCAGATCCTGCCAACCGATGCCGGGCGCGACAGGCTTCCCCGTCGAGCGTTCCCAGACGATGCTCGAGGCTCGTTGGTTGGCGATCCCGACCCCCGCGACCGGACCGCCGTCCTCGAGTGCGGCGCCTGCGACCTCCAGGATGGCGTCGGCCATGCGGGCGGCGTCGAACTGCACCAGGCCCGGGGCCGGCGAGTCGGGCAACAGGGGAACGCGGTGTTCGTGCTCGACGGTGGCGTCCGGTCGCACGATGGCAGCGCGTACCCCCGAGGTCCCGACGTCGACGACCAGGATGCTCCCCCCGCCCGTGCTCATGCCCAGGGCGCGGGTCCGAAGGGCGAGGCGAGTCCGAACTTCCCGGGGTTGAGAATGCCGTTGGGATCGAAGGTCGCCTTGAGGCCGGCGAGCACGTCGAATCCGGAGCCCAGCGCCCGGGGCAGGAAGCGGGAGCGGTTGAGCCCGATGCCGTGGTGATGACTGATCGCCGCCCCGTGCGCCATGGTGGCGTCGGTCACCGTGTCCCAGGCCTCGCGGTAGTAGCGCTCCCGCCATTCGGCGTCGCCCTCGGGTCCGCGTCCGCCAAACGTGAAGTAGAGGCAGGCGCCGTCCGGGTAGGCATGGGACTGGTGCGCCGACGCCGCCAGCGTGCCGTCGATCCCCTTGAGCGCGCCGATCACCTCGTCGAAGAGGCCCGGCAACGCTGACCAAGGACCGGAGACCTCGGCTGTGTCGACGACGATGCCGCCCCGCCACAGCGGCGCGAGCGCGGAGACGTCGTTGCGGTGCCCCAACCACCGCTCGACCAGGCCCTCGTCGAGCGGATGCGCTCCGGCCTCGGTCGAGCACTCGGCGTCGACGATCTGGAGCGTGGCCGAGAGGATGACTGGGTCGGCCTCGTCGAGAATGACGAGGACGTTGGTGTCGCCGTGTTCGAAGTTCCGTTCCGACTCCGTCTCGTCGTAGAGGCGGAGCACCGCCGGCGTCGCGCCGCGGCGGAGGATCTTGCGGCACGCCTCGAGACCGGCGGCGAAGGTCGTGAAACCGAAGGCGCGACGTCCTTGCGCCTCCGGCAGCGGATGGACGCGGAGGCGGGCCTCTGTGATGACACCCAGGGTCCCTTCGCTCCCGACGAAGAGCTGGGTCAGGCTGGGCCCGGTGGCAGCCCGGGGCCCCTTGCCTTCGGTATGCACGACGCGGCCATCGGCCAGGACCACCTCGAGGCCGATGACCATGTCTTCGATCTTCCCGTAACGGGTCGAGTACTGGCCCGCCCCACGGCAGGCCAGCCAACCGCCCACGGTCGAGAGATCCATGGACTGGGGCCAGTGGCCGAGGGTGTAACCCGCACCGACCTCGCCGAGCGCGGCCTCGAGGTCCGGGCCGAAGGTGCCGGCCCGCACGTCGGCCGTGAGCGATGTCTCGTCGACCCGATGCAGGCCATCGAGTCCCGTCATGTCGAGGGCAACGCCACCGTGCACCGGAATGGATGCGCCGCAGACGCCGCTCCGGCCTGCGGCGGCCGTGACGGGCACCGTGGCCTCGTTGCACGCGGCCAGCACGGCCGAGACTTCCTCGGTCGAGGTGGGGCGCACGACCACCGCCGGGCGTTGCGGGACGGCGCCTTCGGCCGCCCAGCCGATGGCGAGCGGCCACCAGTCCCGCCCCGCCTCCGCCCGGGTGTCATCGTCGAGCACGACTTCGGCTCCTGTGCCCATGAGGCGCTCCAGGAGTGCCGGTGGGACCTCGACAACCCGGGCGCCGAGGCGATCAGCCACATGGGCTCCGTCCGCGTCGAGAGGGGTGACCGGGGTCGGCTCGGTCATGGGAGGTCGAGCCCGGCGGTGAGCAGCTCTTTCTGGCACGCCTCGGTGAACCGGACCACCTGCTCGCGCGCCTGCTCCTCGTCCCAACCCATGTCGGGAGCGATGAGGGTGGCGACCGCGGTGGCCGCGTCCATGGCGGGCAGGGCGCGCTGGATCATGGCTCGGGTGCGCCGTGACAGCACGTCGTCAAGCGTGCCGGCCATCTCCTTGCGCACCGCGTACAGGGCTTCAGCGCCCGTATACGGCAACCCCGCCACAATGGGCTCGAGCAAGTCGGGGCGTCCGTCGGCCAGGGCCAGGACGTCGCTCGACGCCGTTCCGTAGCGACGGAGCAGGCGAGCATGCGGCTGGGCGAGCGTCACGGGATCGCGGGCCTTCGTCGTGGCGCCCATGAGCGGGAGGGCCTTGGTGACGCAGCGGCGACGGTGCGGTGACTCACCGAGGCGGCTCACGACAACGTCGACGGTGTCCTGCGCCATCTTGCGGTAGGTCGTCAGCTTGCCGCCGGTGACCGTCACCACGCCGTGGCTCGACGTGCTCACGGTGTGGCGGCGCGAGAGGTCCGCCGTGCGCTCCGAGACATGGCCGCCCTTGGCCGGTGGCGCCAGCAGAGGACGCAGGCCGGCCCACACGCCCGTCACATCGGCCCGGGTGAGGTGCGAGGTGGTGATGGCGTTGGCGGCGTCCAACAGGTAGTCGACATCCTCGGGGGTGCAGGCCGGGTCGTCCAGCGGGCCGGTGTAGTCCGTGTCGGTGGTGCCGAGGTACACAAGGTCTGTCTCGGGCCAGGACACGACGAAGATGGAGCGCTTGTCTGTGGGAACAGGGATGACCGCGGCGATGTCGCACGGCAGCCGCGCCGCCGGCACCGTGATGTGGATGCCTTTGGCGGGACGGATGGCATGGGGATCTTTGCCCTCGTCGAGGGTACGGACGGCGTCGGCCCAGACGCCCGAGGCATTCACCACGATCCTGGCGCGGATCGGGAACTCTGACGTGTCGTCGTCCGGCACCGCGCGTACGACGGCACCGTTGGCGGTCCCCTCCGCGCCCGTGGTGAGGCGCACGACCGGGGTGTAGTTCGCCACGACGGCCCCGAACTCGAAGGCGGCCGTGCGCGCCACGGCAAGGGTCAGGCGAGCATCGTCGGCCCGGGCATCGAAGTAGAGGAACCCGGCCACGAGGTGGTCGGTATTGAGCGTGGGGAGGTGCGCCAGTGCCTCGTCCTTGGTGACGTCCCGGTGTCGCTCCCCGATGCGCCAACCGCCGGTGAGGTCGTACATCCACAGCGCGGTGGCGTACGAACGGGCCACCGTCTTGGAGACGACGCCGTCGCGGCCGAAGAGGGGAATGAGAAACGGCAGGGGGCTGACCAGGTGCGGCGCATTGTCGAGCAGGCGCTGTCGTTCGGCCAGGTTCTCGTAGACGAGGCGGAACTCGCGCTGCTGCAGGTAACGGATGCCGCCGTGGATCATCTTCGACGACTTGGACGATGTCCCCGACGCGAAGTCGCCCTTCTCGACGAGGGCCGTTCTCAGGCCGCGGCTGGCGGCATCGAGGGCCACCCCAACCCCGGTGATGCCACCGCCGATGACCAACACGTCGAATTCCTCGTCGGCGAGGCGTCGCAACGCGTCGGCGCGGCGAAAGGGGTGCACCGATCAAGCCTGCCACATCCTTCACGCTGCGAGACCGGGGCCACCTCAGCTGCCATCGGGGTAGCCGCCGCGGTGCAGCACCATCCGATGGTGCGGAAGCGTCTCGGGACGGCTCACCCCGGCCCGCCAGTTTTCGGGGTGGTTCGGTGCGGCATGCGGTGCTCCGCCTCGTTGTCGAGCTCGATCGTGTGGGCAACGAGAGCCTGAGACAACAGCGTGGGGAGCGGGCGCGCGGCAGACACCACCCCCATGTTTCGGACGTAGGGTCCACCCGTGCCGCCGATGCCTGACGACCGATGGGCCTCCTACGAGCGCACGGTGGTCGAGATCCTGTTGTCCGCGGGCGGGAGTCTCACCGTCCGATCAGCGCGGGACCGACACGCGGCCCGCTGGCCCTGGCCGACCGGGCAGGCAGTGCACATCCTGACCGCCTGGGATCCCGGCCCCGAACGGCCGGGCCGAGACAGCAATCGGGTACGCCAGGCGGCTCTCGAATCGTATCTCGCGCGGCTCGCCCTCCCACTCCTGGCCACGGTGGGCGTCGACCCGGCCACGGGACGGCGGGAGGAGGGGGTGGCTGTCATCGCCCTCCCGGAGTCCGACGCCCTCGCCCTCGGGGCTCGCTACGGCCAGGAGGCGATCTTCGCCTGGACGCCGGGGGCGTGGACCATCGTGGGTTGCAATGGGGGGCGGCGGCTGGCGTCGGGATGGTCGCTGGTCGTTCCCCAACCCGGATTTCACTTCAGCCCGGCAACTGACGCGCCGATTTGATGCAGAAGGAGGCGCGCCGTGGGCACGAAGCTCCTTGCGGGGGGAACAATGGAGCAGTTCGACGAGAGTTGGGATGACGGCGCATCGGAGACCGAGCTGGAGCTCGATTCTGATCCCGAGGAGCTCTGGCGAAGCCTCATCGCGGACGAGGAGTATCCCCGGTATTGGTCCGAGAGCGTCTGGTCCCATGACGCCGAAGACGTGTTCGAGACCGGTGCGCTGTTGTTCGCGGACCGTGACGCCGAGACCGAGCTCACCCATGAGCTACGCCTCTCCGAGCTCTGGGGCCTCTGCGACAGCGGATTCCTGGCGATGGACGAGTTCTTCGAGCTCTCCGCCCTGATCACCCAGGTGCAAGGCCTCCCGGGTTCGCTCTGCGTCGACTGCGAGATGTTGGGCCGCCCCAACGTGAGTGCCAACTGGGCATTGGCCACGACGACCCTGTGCCGTTCGCACCTGCGTTTCCGGCTGGGCCACGCGCGGATTGACGGCGGCACCAGCCGGTAATAGAGCCGCCCGCGACGCCGAGCGCGGGGCAGAATGGCGGCGTGACGTTGGCCTCCCGCGTCTTCGCCGCCTCCTACCTGACCGGCTCGTTCGTCTTGCGCTCCGGGCGCACGGCCGACCACTACTTCGACAAGTACCGCTTCGAGTCGGATCCGGCGCTGTTGCGCGAGATCGTGGCCGCCCTGGTGCCGCTCGTGCCGGCCGGGACCGAGGGTCTCGCCGGATTGGAGCTCGGCGGGATTCCCCTGGCGACCGTGCTGTCGTCAGTGACGGGGCTTCCGGCTTACTTCGTGCGCAAGCAGCCCAAGAAGTACGGCACCGAGCAAGTCTGCGAAGGCGGTGAGGTGGCGGGCCGCCACCTCACCATCATTGAGGACGTCGTCACCACGGGTGGGCAGATTGTCTTGTCGGCCCAGGATCTCCGCTCGGAGGGGGCCGTCGTGGAACATGCTGTGTGCGTGATCGACCGCGAGGGCGGCGGCTCCGGCGTGGCCGCGGCCGAAGGGATCGCCCTCCACGCCCTCTTCACCATGCGTGAGCTCGAGGCGTTCGGCCCCACCTGACGCTGGCGCGCCGGATACCGCCTGGGCGGATTCTGACAATGATTGTCAAAATGGTCCGGACCCCCGCTAGGGTGGCCACGCCATGCAGTCGCCCGACGCGTTGACCGATCTCTTCCGTGCCCACGGACGCAAGATCACCGCGCAACGCCAGTGCATCTTCAACGCCCTCGAAGGGGATGTCACCCATCCCTCGGCAGAGCGGGTCCACGAGCGAGTCCGTCGGGAGATGCCCAACGTCTCGCTCAAGACCGTCTACCAGACGCTCAATGACCTGGCCGACCTGGGGGCGATCACCGTGCTCGACGTCGGGACGGGTGCGGCCCGCTTCGATCCGAACGTGGAAACGACGCATCATCACCTCGTATGCCGCGCCTGTGGCAAGGTGCGCGACATGGCGGCGGATCTCCCCGGGCTCCGGGTGTCCCGGCGGTCCACCCAGGGCTTCGAGGTGGACAGCGCGGAGGTTGTCTTCCGAGGGCTGTGCGACGAATGCAAGGGATCCCAGCAGGACCAGGAGTAGCAACCACAACCGATCAAGCGAGAAAGGGCACGAATCCACCATGCCAGCACTGAAGGGCTCGAAGACCGAGGCCAACCTGAAGGAAGCGTTCGCCGGCGAGAGCCAGGCCAATCGCCGCTACCTCTATTTCGCCCAGAAGGCCGACGTCGAGGGCTACCCGGACGTGGCGGCGCTGTTCCGCTCCGTCGCCGAAGGCGAGACCGGCCACGCCTTCGGGCACTTCGACTTCCTCAAGGAGGTCGGCGACCCGGTCACGGGCGTCCCCGTCGGCGCCACCGAGGACAACCTCAAGTCGGCGATTGAGGGCGAGACCTACGAGTACACCGAGATGTACCCCGGGTTCTCCAAGACGGCGCGTGACGAAGGCTTCGAGGAGATCGCCGAGTGGCTCGAGACACTGGCCAAGGCCGAGAAGTCGCACGCCGGCCGCTTCACGCAAGGGCTCGAGTCCGTCTCCTAGGACGGGCGGCTCCATGACCGCCACGTACGACCCCACAGACCCCAAGTACTTCGACCCGGCGGCGCTCCGGGAAGAGGTGGACCGCGTCTTCGACCTTTGCCACGGGTGCCGGCTTTGCTTCAACCTGTGCCCGTCGTTCCCGACGTTGTTCAGCTTCATCGACGCCAAGGACGGGGACGTGTCGGCCCTGACCGATGGGGAGCACCGCCAGGTCGTCGACGAGTGCTACCAGTGCAAGCTCTGCTACGTGAAGTGCCCCTACGTGCCCCCACACGAGTGGGAGCTCGACTTTCCGCGCCTGATGAGCCGGGTGCACGCGGTGCGCCAGAAGCAGTTGGTGCCGGTCAAGGAGCGCCTGACCGACCAGTTCCTGGGCCGCACCGACGCACTCGGCCGGGTGTCGGTCGCCGCGGCGCCGCTCGTCAATTGGGCGACGGGCACACCGGGCTCGTTGACGCGCCGCGTCATGGAGAAGACGGCGGGCCTGGCGTCGCAGCGTCTCCTGCCGCCGTACGCCAAGCAACGCTTCACCACGTGGTTCAAGAAGCGGAGAGGCCAGGCCGCCGCGCCGAAGAGTGCGGGGACCGTCTCGGTGTTCCCGACGTGCTTCGTGGAATACATGGAGCCCGATATCGGCCGGGCCATCGTGGAGGTCTACGAGCACAACGCAGTGACCTGCAGCCTGCCCGAGGGAACCAAATGCTGCGGCGCGCCGTGGCTGCACTCGGGTCGGGTCGACGAGTTCACCAAGGCCGCTCGCCGCAACGTGGCCGCACTGGCTGTCGAGGTACGGGCCGGGCGCGACATCATCGTGGCCCAGCCCACCTGCGCCTATGTCGTGAAGCGTGACTACCCGATCTACGCGAAGGGTGCCGAGGCCGAGCTCGTGGCCGCCCACACCTTCGATCCGGCCGAATACCTCATGCGGCGCCAACGCGACGCCCATGACCCGTTCACCCTGCGCGACGAGTTTCCCGGCCGCCAGGACGGCTCGGTGCCCGACGCCGTGACCTACCACGTCGCCTGCCACCTGCAGGCACAGAATGCCGGGCTGCGCAGTAGGGACCTCCTCAAGACGGCGGGCGTCAGGTGCTCCATCGTCCAGCGCTGCTCCGGCATCGACGGGACGTGGGGGTACCGGAGCGAGAACTACGAGCTGGCTCGCAAGGTGGCGGGACCGCTGGGCCGCGAGATCGAGTCGGCCGGCAACGACACCGTGTGTGGCGACTGCCATCTGGCCAACGGGTCGATCCTGCAGGAGACCGGTACCCGGCCGGTGCACCCCATGCAGTTGATGGCGCGTGCCTACGGGGTGCGCGGCCGCGGGCACGGTGACCAGGGGTGAGCGGGCAAGCTGCCGGAGGCGCGGCCATCGGGCTGACCCCGGCCGACGTGCTCGACCTGCGGGCCTACGAGCGGGTGCGGGAGGACTACCGGGCCAAGATCATTGCGCGCAAGCGGGACCGGCGGGTGGCTCTGGGCCCGGTCATGACGCTGGTCTTCGAGTGCTTCGACACGGTCCGCTTCCAGGTCCAGGAGATGGCCCGCGCCGAAAAGATCATCAGCGACGAGGCGATCCAGGTCGAGCTGGACATCTACAACCGCCTGCTGCCGGCACCGGGACAGCTGTCGGCCACCGTGTTCATAGAGCTGACCTCGGACGAGGCCATGCGAGAGTGGTTGCCCCGCCTGGTGGGGATCGAGCGCCAGCTCGGCATCTCGATCGACGGTGACGTGGTGGCGAGCGCCCCCGAGGCCGAGCACGCGGCGGCCCTCACCCGGGACACCGTCACGCCGGCGGTCCACTACGTACGTTTCACCTTCACCGAGCCCCAGGTGGCGGCCTTTGCGGAGGTCGAGGAGGTGGCGCTGGTGGCGACCCACCGGTCCTACGAGGCCAGGACAGAGCTGGCCAGGGGGGTACGCCGAGAGCTCCTCGGGGATCTGCTCGGCACAACAAAGACCCTTCCAATAGGCTGACCAGGGACAATTCCTTGCGCAAGCCTTTACAGACGCGCAGGTCGTGCGCCATACTCTTCGTTCGCCGAATTCGGGGCTGCCGCAGCCGGTCTGTCGACCAAAAGGGCCTCTGAACAGGGCGAATCAAGTATCCGCCTTTTCATCCGTTATTGAGGAAGTGTTTCCCATGATCGCCACCACGTGGCGCAAGCAAGCCGCCTGCCGGGGTCTCGACGTCGAGGCGTTCTACCCCGTGACCGAGGACGAGGCCGACGCGGCCGAGGCCAAGGCTGTGTGCGCCGTCTGCCCGGTCCGCCAATCGTGCCTCGAGCACGCCCTGGCGCACCGCGAGCGTGAGGGCATCTGGGGCGGCACGACCGAGCGGGAACGCCGGCGGATTGTCCGCCAGCGCCGCAAGTCAGCCTGAGCGGCCCGACCTACTTCTTCTTGGCGGCCTTGTGGGCCGTGGTCGTCGTCGTGGTCGGCTGGCCGAGGGTGCAGGGCGACGGATTCCAAGGCTCAGGCTGCAGGTTGGTGTAGACGTCCGAGGGGATCGTCGTGGTCGTGGTCGTGGTCGGCCCCGCCGGGGTGGTGGTCGTCGTCGTGCCGGTGGCCGATGAGGCGGTCACGGTCAGCGGTGAGCCGGCGATCAAGAGCTCGACCGTCGCGCCGGCGAGGCTCGGGTCGGGCACCAGGGTGACGGCTCCGCTCAACACGGACGCCAGCGTCTGCGCGGCCTCCGTGCCCGACGGCCCGTACAGGATCTCCGACGGGCCGTCCGCGCCGAGCTGTGTGGGGGCGTTGCCAATCTCGTTGACCTGGAAGCCCTGCGTCGTGAGCGCCGCCGCGATGCTGTGCGCAACGCCGCTCACGGCCGATGCGTTCAGGACGTCGACGCCGACCAGGCTGTGGGCCTCCGTGGGGACGCTGGTCGTGGTCGTGCTGGTGCTGGTGGACTCGCTGCCCCTGGCGGGCGTTGTCGTCGTGGTCGTCGGAGTCGACCCGATCTGGTTGAACTGGTTGATCACGTTCTGGGCGTAGGGCTGCGCCTCCTTCAGTGCATCAGCCCCTCCCGAGGTGACGTAGGCCACCGTCGGCAGCGTCTCGGTCGTGAGGTGTGACGACGCCAGCCCCCGGAAGACGTCGGCGATGTGCAGGAGGTCGCCCTGGCTCAGCGTGTCGTCGATGGTGAGGTTGCCGACGGCCGCGCCGATGAACGAGTTGATGGCGAGGGGATTGGTGATGGACGCGTTCACCTTGGCCAGCACCGCCCGGAAGAACGCATCCTGGCGCTGGATCCGGCTGAAATCCGAGAGCCCGTCGTACTCCCAGTAGCCGTTCGAATTCTTGTAATAGAGGTGCCGGCTGCGTACGAGCTCCAACGCGGTGGTCCCGTTCACCACCTGGCATCCCGTCGTGGTCACGTCGAGCCCGGTGTACTGGTCCTTGACCGGGGTCGGGAAGTCCATGGTGACCCCGCCCAACGCGTTGACCATGCCCGAGAATCCCGGGAAGTTCACGGACATGTAGTGGTTGATGGGTATGCCGAGGTCCTGCTCGATGGTCTGGATCAGCAGGTCGGGCCCGCTGTCATAGGCGGCGTTGATGCGATTCATGCCCGAGATCCCGCTGTCGTCGCCCGGGATGTCGACCCAGAGATCGCGCGGGATGGACAGCACCGTCACCGTCTTGGCGACGGGATCGAAGCGCGCCACCATCGTCACGTCGCTGCGCTGCCCGCCCGCGTTGGCCTCGTTCCCGAAGGCGTTCACCTGCGTGGCGTTGGAGACGAACGCACGCGAGTCCGAGCCCACGAGCAGCAGGTTGAACGGTTTTCCTGGCGCCGCGGGCGCGGCGACCAGGTGCTTGGCATGGATCTTCTTGATCTGGTTGAAGCGGTAGTTGGCGTAGAGGAAAAGGCCCCCGGCCCCGACGGCCGCCAGCACGATGACGAAGGAGACCGCGTAGAGCGTCCGACGTCGCCAGCGGTGCTGGCGTTTGCGCTGCTTCCTCCGCGTCGTACGCAGTTCGGCCTGCAGGTCGGCCCGCGACCTGCCGTGGTCCGCGTGGCCGTCGGGGAGCGCAGGGGATCCGGGTTCGTCGGGGGTCAAGGAACAGAAAGTACCTGGCCGGGAGGTCCGGTACCCTTCACCGGTGCATTTTGATCTTCCCGACGAACTCTTGGAGCTGCGAGATTCCGTCCGGCGCCTGGCTCAGGACAAGGTCAAGCCGCGGGCCCGGGCCATCGACAAAGAGGGGTCCTACCCGAGCGACATCTTCGAGGCGTTCCGCGATGCGGGGCTGCTCGGCTTGTGCATCCCGGTCGAGTTCGGGGGCTCGGGCGCGGGCATCCTCGGCCTCGCCCTGGCCATCGAGGAAGTGGCCAAGTACTCGAACACAGCGGCGTTGATGCTCCTGCTCACCCGGCTGCCCACCGGGCCGGTGATGATCGCCGGCACCGAGGAGCAGAAGAAGCGGTACCTCCCCGGGATCTGCGACGGCACGCAGCGAGCCGCCTTCGGGTTGTCCGAGCCCCAGGCGGGCAGCGACGTCATGGGGATGCGGACCCGGGGGGTCCCCGACCAGGGGAGCGAAGGGGGCTGGGTGCTCAACGGCACCAAGTGCTGGATGTCGGGCGTGCGCGAGGCCGACTGGTACACCGTCTTCGCCAAGACCTCAGACCCGACCAGTCGGGCCCACGACTCGGTGACGGCGTTCATCGTCGAGCGGGCCTCCGACGGGGTCGACGTGGGCCGCACCGACCACAAAATGGGCGTCAAGGGTGTCGACACGGGCGAGCTCCTCCTCACCGACGTGCACGTGCCGGCGGAGAACGTCATCGGGGAGGTGGGCGGCTTCCGACTGGCCATGCTGGGTCTCAACGCCATGCGCCCGATCGTCGCCGCCCGCGGCATCGGGCTGGCCGAGGGCGCGCTCATGTACGCCACCGAGTACGTGCAGCAGCGGGCCGCCTTCGGCAAGACCATCGCCGACTTCCAGGGCATCCAGTGGGAGATCGCCAAGTGCGCCGTCGACATCGAGGCGGCCCGGTTGTTGACCTATCGGGCGGCGGTGATGGCCGACGAGGGCAAGTTCACCAAGGAATACGTCCCCTACCTGTCCATGGCCAAGTACCACGCCACCGAGCTGGCCGTGCGCGCCTCGTCGCTGGCCGTCCAGCTGCTCGGGGCGGCCGGGTACATGGAGGACCATCCGACGGAGCAGTGGTACCGCGACGCCAAGCAGCTGACCATCGTGGAAGGCACCTCGCAGGTGCAGCTCGGGCTCATCGCCCGGGGCGTGCTCGACCGGGACCTGTGGTGGGACTGACCTGGCCGGAGGTCCTGACCCGACTGAGCCGGCGGGAATCGCTCAGCGCTTCCGAGGCCGAGGAGACGCTGAAGATTGTTGTCTCGGGTGAGGCGACACCGGCCCAGGTGGGGGCCTTCCTGGCCCTGCTGCACGCCAAGGGCGAGACGGCCGAGGAAGTCACCGGGTTGGCCCGGGCCATGGTCGATGCCGCCGTGCCCTGCCCTCTCGCGGACGAGGACGCTGCTGCGGCGGTCGATCTCGTCGGGACGGGTGGCGACCGGTTGTCCAGCATCAACGTGACAACGCTGGCCGCGTTCATCACGGCGGGGAGTGGGGTGCCCGTGTGCAAGCACGGCAACCGCGCCGCCTCCTCGTCGGTGGGCACGGCGGACGTGCTCGAGGCGCTCGGCGTGGCCATTGAGCTCGGCCCCGAGGGCGTGGCCCGTTGTGTCACTGCGGCCGGCATGGGGTTCTGCTTCGCCCAGCGCTTCCACCCGGCCATGCGCTTCATCGGCCCCGTCCGCAAGGAATTGGGTGTGCCGACGGTGTTCAACTTTCTCGGGCCGCTCATCAATCCGGCGCGCACCCGGCGCCAGCTGGTCGGCGTCAGCGACCCCGCCATGGCGCCGATCATGGCCGGCGTGTTCGGGGCGACGGGGAGCCGGCACGCGCTGATCGTGCACGCCGATGACGGGCTCGACGAGTTGAGCGTGACCGCGCCCTCCCAGGTCCTGGAGGTGCGCGGCGACGGCAACGGCGCCTTCGAGTTGAGCGAGTGGCGGGTGGATCCCCAGGCGCTCGGCTTCGCCCCGGCCACGATGGCGGATCTGCGCGGCGGCGACGCCGCGTTCAACGCCGGCGTGATCCGCTCCGTGCTCGAAGGGGAGCGAGGAGCACGGCGCGACATCGGGATCCTCAATGCGGCGGCCGCGCTCGTGGTGGCGGGAAGGGTCGAGGACGTGGAGAGCGGGCTGGCGCTGGCGACGGAGTCGATCGACAGCGGAAAGGCCGTCGACGTCCTTGACGCGCTGATCGCTACATCGCGAGACGAGCTGCGCCGGCAACCGGGCTGACCCGCCAGCTTCGGCTCGGGACGTGGGCCTCCGGGTCGAGCGCGGGCGAGTCGGGCCGGCAGAGCGCGATGACGCACCCACCGAAGCCGCCGCCGCTCATGCGGGCACCGAGGACACCGGGCTGACCCAGCAGGTGCTCCACCATCCCGTCGACGGCCGGCACGGACACCCTGAAGTCATCGGCCAGGCTGCGGTGGCCCTCGGTCATGATTTCGCCGAGCCCGCCGAGGTTGCCCCGGCCCAGGAGCCGCTCCGCCTCCCGCACCCGGGCGCACTCGGTGATCACGTGCCGGGCCCGCCGGCGCAGGATGGGATCGGGCAGTGCGCTCAGATCGCCGAGCTCGCACAGGCCGAGCGGCCGGCCCAGGATGTGCGCGGCCCGCTCGCACTCGGCGCGCCGGGCGGCGTAGGGGGTGCTGGTCAAGAGGCGCGGGGCCTCGCTGTGTACGACCACGAAGGCCGCCTCCTCGGGCACAGCCACCTGCCGGGTCTGGAGGGTGGCGAAGTCGATGTGGAGTGCGTGCCCCGCCGTGGCGCCGGCGATGGCCAGGGGATCGAGCAGGCCGACATGGGCGCCCGCGCTGCGCTCGGCCTCCTGGCAATCCTGGGCCAGCGCGAGGGGATCGGGGTCGTGCCCGAGGGCGAGCAGCAACGCCACCGAGAAGGCGGCACTCGACGACAGGCCAGCGCCAACGGGGAGGGTGCTCGTCACCCGGGCCGCGCCGCCGCAGGGTGGAGGTTGCAGGAGCAGGAGCCCGGCCGCCAGGGCGGCGTCGGCGCGCACCGGGGCGGTATCGCCCAGCATGATCTCGATCGGTCGCCCGGGGAACTGGTCCGAGTCGATCCCGAAGAGGAAGCTGCCGGGCTTCGGCGTGAAGTCGACCTCGGTGCCCAGCTCGATGGCCATGGGCAGCGAGAGGCCGCCGTTGTAGTCGGTGTGGTCGCCGATGATGGTCACTCGTCCGGGGGCGCGGGCCGCGGGCACGCTCCCAGCTTGGCGCAGGACGGGGGCGGGCTTGACCATCGCGGGCGGGACGGGTCACGATCCTTCGATGGCCGACCGCAGTGGACCGCTGAGCGGGATCAAGATCATTGAGCTGGCGGGTATCGGGCCGGCCCCCTACACGTGCATGATGCTGGCCGACGCCGGGGCGCAGGTCCTGCGGCTCGAGCGGGCGGCGCCCGGGGCGGTGGAGCGGGCCGAGCAGATGGACGCCGCGGGCTCGGGGCCGTACTGGGACCTGCTGAACAGGTCCCGGCCTTCGGTGGGCATCGACCTGAAGAACCCCGACGCCGTCGAGCTGGTGCTCGGCCTGGTCGAGGAGGCCGATGGGTTGATAGAGGGCTTCCGGCCCGGCGTGGCCGAGCGACTGGGCGTCGGGCCGGACGCCTGCCTCGAGCGCAACCGCCGCCTGGTCTACGGCCGCATGACCGGATGGGGCCAGGAGGGCCCGATGGCGCCGAGGGCCGGCCACGACATCGACTACATCGCCATCGGCGGGGCGTTGTGGTCGCTGGGCCGGGCCGATTCGGCCCCGGTGCCGCCGCTGAACCTCGTGGGCGACTTCGGCGGTGGCGGCATGTTGCTGGCCTTCGGCATGGTGGCCGCCCTGCTCGAGGCGACCCGATCCGGCGAGGGCCAGGTGGTCGACGCCGCCATGGTGGACGGCGCCGCATCCCTCATGACCATGATCCATGCGTTTCACCTCGGTGGCATGTGGAACGAGCAGCGCGGGGCCAACATGCTCGACACCGGGGCGCCCTTCTACGAGGTCTACGAGACGTCGGACGGCAAGTGGATGGCGGCGGGCGGCATTGAGAAGCAGTTCTATGCCGCGCTGCTCGACGGGCTCGGGCTGGCCGATGACGAGTCGCTGCCGCAGCAGAATTCGCGAGAAGACTGGCCGGCGATGAAGGAGCGCTTCGCCGCCATCTTCAAGACGAAGACGCGTGACGAATGGAGCGCCGTCTTCGAGGGGACCGACGCCTGTGTGGCACCCGTGCTCTCGCCCTGGGAGGCGCACGAGCACCCGCACAACGTGGCGCGCTCGACCTACATCGAGGTCGCCGGCGCCGTGCAACCGGCGCCGGCGCCGCGTTTCTCCAAGACGCCTTCAGCGGTGTCGAAGCCGCCGTCCCCGCCTGGTGCGGACACCGTTTCCGGGCTGGTCGAGTGGGGCGTGGACGAGAGCATCGTGGCCAAGCTCCGCGAGTCGGGCGCGCTCAGCTAGCGGCCGGCCCAGGGATCGCGGGCCGCCCGGAGCGCCGGCCCCGGGTCAGGGGCAGGGCCCGTAGGGATCGATGGGCGAGTCGGCGACCCCTACGATCACGTACGAGTTGGACGTCTCGTTCATGTACGCCTGCGGGCATGGATCGGCGATGGCGATCACCGATGAGCCGGGGCACGCCTCGGCCTCGTTCATGCAGGTCATGGCCTCATGGCCTCATGGCCTTCGGCGTAGCCCGGACACTCGAGCGTGAATCCCTTGGCGGCGTAGGCCTGCAGGTAGGCCAGTGCCGCACTACAGCCCCAGGCCGTGGCCTGGCCCAGCGGCGACACCACGCCGGGATCGGTCGGCGCGGGGGCGGGCGCAGCGGCGACGACGGCGGTCGGCGCAGGAGCCGGACCTGGCGCAGGAGCCGGAGCCGGAGCCGGCTTCACGACGGTTGCAGCCGTGGCGGCCGCGGCCTCGGTGCGCGCCCCAGGTTGAGAATGCGGGGGTGGCGGCGACGTCCCGGCCGAGGACATGACGAGCTGTGCGGCCACCATGATCATGACGAAAAAAAGGACGATCGACAGCGACGAGAACGTGCGCGTACGTACAACAGAAGACAAGGCGGGTTCTCCTTCGAAGGAGGCTCCCCGGCGGAGAGCCCGACTGGTGCGGCTCAGAGCCCTTACCCCTCGCACCCCCGTTGAACGAGGACAACGCGGGAAATTCCGGGGGCACCCTCAGAACGGCGGGCCAACGGGGGATTCAGGTATCCGGCATTGTCGCCTTCGGCCGACCTGAGAGCGTTCGTCGCGGCGCAATCACCGTGTGAGGGTCATCTGGACGCGCCGACCGGGCCGGCGGTCGCTCCGGAACCTGGGTGCCCGGGCCCGGGGGACCCGCACGATCACAGCGGACGGTCAGATCGTGACGACGGGGCAGGTGATGGTGCGGGTGATGCCCTCGATCTGTTGCATGTCCCGCACCACCATGCGGCCGAGATCGTCCATGGACGCCGCCTCGGCGCGGGCGATCACGTCGTACGGGCCGGTGACGCCGTCGGCCACGAGCACGCCGGCAATGGCGCTGAGCTGCTGAGCGACGTGGGCGGCCTTGCCCACGTCGGTCTGAACCAGCACGTACGCGTGGACGGTCACGGCACACCGTACATTGGCGTGGTGGCGATGGCGCCGAAGATCGAGCAGTTCAAGGACATGGCGCGCCAGGCCCGTCAGGACCTCTTCGACCAGTCACATCCCATCGGTCGCCTGTCCCTCCTGCAGTGCGCCATGCTCGGCGGCGGCACTGTCGTCACCATCTCGCTGGCCGGCTCGCTCTTCTTCTCCATCTCGCCGGACGCCGCTGACCACAAGATCCTGCTCTACCTGCTCTTCACCTTGGCCCCGTTCGCCATCGTGTCGCCTCTGCTGGGCCCGCTCATCGATCGCAGCCGCGGGGCGCGCCGCCTCATGGTGGTCTCGTCCGCCGTCGGGCAGGTGGTGCTGTGCCCCCTGATGGCGACGCACCTCCACAGCCTGCTGCTCTTCCCGCTCGCCTTCCTCGTACTCGTGTGCCAGAAGCTCTACCTGGTGACCAAGGGCGCGCTGGTGCCCGAGATGGCCGCACTGGACGGGTCCGACTCGGAGAGCGAACAGGCCGGCTACGCCACGCTCAACGCGCGGCTGACGCTCCTGGGCACCCTGGCCGGCTTCGTCGCATCCATACCGGCCGTGATCCTCTACAAGATCGCAGGCTCCCCGGCCGTCCTGGTGTTCGCCACGGTCGTTTTCGTCGCCGCCGCCGTGGCCGGCGCCCGGCTGCCGGTGCTCACGAGCCGGCGGGCAGACGAACTGTGGACCGACAACTCGACCAAGGTGCGTGAGTATGGCCAGCAGGGCGAGGCCCTGACGCGCGAGCAGGACCTGTTGCGTCTGCAGCCGTTCGCCAATCCCGAGGTGCTGCTCGGTCTGAGCGCCATGTGCATCGTGCGCGGCCTGACCGGTTTCATGACCTTCATGCTCGCCTTCGGGCTACGGCGCATGCACGGCGTGGGCCTCTACTGGTACGGACTGGTCCTGGCGGGCAGCGGTGCGGGAGCCATCGTCGGGCTGGTCCTGGTGGGGCGCCTGCGCAAGCGCATGACCGAGCAACAGCTGCTGCTCGCCTCGCTGTGGCTGATTGCCATCGCGGCGGGCGGGTGCGCCATCTGGGGCACACTCCTGGCGCAGGTGGTCCTGGCCTTCATGGTCGGCCTGTGCGGTGCCGTGGCCCAGCCCTCCTTCGACGCCATGACCCAGCGCTACATCCCCCTGTCCGCCCAGGGGCGCGCCTTCGCCCGCTTCGGCATGCGCCAGCAGCTGGTGTGGGTGGTGGGCTCGCTCATCCCCTTGATCATCGTGTTCACGCTGCCCCAGGGCGACGCCACCATTGCCGTGCTGGCCGCGCTCGGCGGGCTGACCTACGTCTCGGGTCGCCGTGCCGCGCACGCGCCGCGGATGGTGCAGCGTGAGTACCGCAACCTCGGGGACGCGGGCGAAGCGGAGGGCTGATGCCCCCTCAGCCCAGGCGCTGGCCGAGCGTCTCGGCCTGGTCGGCCAAGGCCTGGGGGAGCCGGTCGCCGAACTTGGCGTAGTACTCCTTGATGAGGGGCACTTCCGCCCGCCAGCCCTCGGTGTCGACCCGCAGGAGCTCTTCCATCTGCTCCGCGCTCACGTCGAGTCCCGTCGTGTCGATGGCGTCGGGTGTCGGCACCGCGCCGATCGGCGTCTCGACCGCAGCGGCCTTGTCCGTGATGCGGTTGAAGATCCACTCGAGCACGCGGGAGTTCTCGCCGTAGCCGGGCCAGAGGAACTTCCCGTCGGCGTCCTTGCGGAACCAGTTGACGTAGAAGATCTTCGGCAGGGCGTCACGGTCGGGTGCTTCCGCGCCGATGCGCAGCCAGTGCGCGAAGTAGTCGGCCATGTTGTACCCGCAGAAGGGGAGCATGGCGAAGGGGTCGCGGCGGAGATTGCCGACGGCACCGGCCTGCGCGGCCGTCGTCTCCGACGCCATGATTGAGCCGAGGAACACGCCGTGCTCCCAGTCGTGGGACTGGAAGACAAGCGGGACGACCGAGGCGCGGCGACCGCCGAAGAGGATGGCGCTGATCGGCACGCCCTTCGGGTCCTCCCACTCGGGGGCGATAGCCGGGTCCTGGCTCGCCGGCGCAGTGAAGCGGGCGTTGGGATGGGCGGCGGGCGTGCCCGACTCGGGGGTCCAGTCGTTGTCCTTCCAGTCGGTCAGGTGGGCCGGGGGCTGCTCGGTCATGCCCTCCCACCAGACGTCGCCGTCGTCGGTCAGCGCCGTGTTGGTAAAGATGCAGTTGCCGTCCAGCGTGAGGATCGCATTGGGGTTGGTGTGGGTGTTGGTCCCCGGTGCCACGCCGAAGAAGCCGGCCTCGGGGTTGATGGCGTAGAGCTGGCCGTCGGGGCCGAACTTCATCCAGCAGATGTCGTCGCCGACCGTCTCGACCTTCCAGCCTTCGATGGAGGGGATGAGCATGGCCAGGTTCGTCTTGCCGCAGGCCGAAGGGAAGGCACCGGTGACGTAGCGGGTCTCGCCCTCCGGCGAGGTGAGCTTGAGAATGAGCATGTGCTCGGCCATCCAGCCGGCGTCGCGGGCCATGACCGAGGCGATGCGGAGCGCGAAGCACTTCTTCCCCAGCAGAGCGTTGCCGCCGTAGCCGGAGCCGAACGAGGTGATCTCGCGGGTCTCGGGGAAGTGCACGATGTACTTGTTCTCCGCGTTGCACGGCCACGCCACGTCCTGCTCGCCCGCCTCGAGGGGGGCGCCGACCGAGTGCAGGCAGGGGACGAACTCGCCGTCGCCGAGCACCTCCAGGGCGCCCGTGCCCATGCGGGTCATGATGCGCATGGAGACCGCCACGTAGGCCGAGTCGGTCAACTGCACCCCGATGTGGGCGATGTCGGAGCCCAGGGGGCCCATGGAGAAGGGGACGACGTACATGGTGCGCCCCTTCATGCAGCCCTTGAAGAGGCCGTTCAGCTTCTGGCGCATCTCCCCGGGCTCACACCAGTTGTTGGTCGGCCCGGCATCCACTTCCAGGGCCGAGCAGATGAAGGTGCGGTCCTCGACGCGGGCCACGTCGCCCGGGTCCGAGTGGGACCAGTAGCTGTTGGGGCGCTTGGCGTCCGACAGCCGGGTGAACGTGCCGGCGTCGACGAGCCCCTGACAGAGCCGGTCGTACTCGTCGGCCGAACCGTCGCACCACTCGATTCGGTCCGGTGTGGTCAGGGTCGCCACTTCGTCGACCCAAGCGAGGAGTTTCGCGTTTTTTGTTGGCGGCATGTCGGGGGGGTCTACTCCTTCGTCCGGCCGGTTTCGGTGGGGTCCAATGCTAGGCATGTGACGTGGGATCCCCCAAACCTCGGCACATAACCCGTCCCGTCGAGGAAGACGAGGTCTTAGAGCGTATCCGAGGCATGGTCGGAAATGGAATCGAGGCCTTCGGGTTGCGCGACGACGCCGCCGTGCTGGACCTGCCCGGTGGCCGGCCGCTCCTGGCGTCGGTCGACAGCGTGGTGGAGGGGGTCCACGTCGACCTGTCGCTCTGCGGCCCGGGTGACGTGGGCTGGAAGGCCTTGATGGGCGCGCTGAGCGACCTGGCGGCCATGGGCGCCGCGCCCCTGGCGGCGCTGGTGGCGCTGTGCGTTCCCGGTGGTTCGGGCCAAGGGGAGCTGGCCCTCGGGGTCATGGCCGGCGTGGCCGAGGCGTCGGCGGCGACGGGCTGTCCGATCGTCGGCGGTGACGTGTCGGAGTCGGCGGTGCTGATGGTGGCGGTGACGGTGCTGGGGACGGTCGAGGCAGGCGGTCGTCCGCCCGTCGGACGTTCCGGGGCGCTGCCCGACGACGTGGTCCTCCTCACCGGTCCCTGCGGCGGGTCCGCGGCCGGCTTGCGGGCCCTCCGGGCCGGGAGCGGGGCCGGTGCGGCGTACCGGCGGCCCCAGGCGAGGCTGCGCGAGGGCCAGGTCGCCCGGCGGGGCGGGGCGCACGCCATGATCGACGACTCCGACGGTCTTGCGCTGGACCTGCACCGGCTGGCCGACGCCTCGGGTGTCGGGTTCCGTCTGGACGAGGTGCCGGCGGCCGAGGGGGCGACCCTCGAGGACGCCCTCGGTGGCGGCGAGGATTACGAGTTGCTGATCGCCGTCAGCGAAACGGACACGGACGCCCTCGTCGACACGTTCGGCCGGGAGGGGCTGCGACTCCCGGCTCGTATCGGCACCATGGTGTCGGACCCCGCGCTGCGACTCTTCGGCGACGGTGCGCTCGAACGCCTGGGCTGGCAGCACCGCCTCGGATAATTGTGCGGGGCTTGGCCCCGTTTGTTTGGAGCACCGCCATCGCGGGTCGTACCGTTCACCGCGGCGCCTCATTGGCGGAGGTGTCGGGTGGAGGTAGTGGCGATGTTGGGTGTCTTGATTGTGATCTTCGGGCTGTTCGCCCTGGTCCTCTCACCGTTCGCGATCTTTCAGGTCATCACGAAGGCCGGCTACTCGGGCTGGTGGACCTTCTTGCCCTACTCCCCGTGGATCGTCGGGATCATCGGGGGCGGTGTCGTCGGGACCTTCGACACCAACCAGAGCATCGAGACGACCATCGATCAGTTGTGGCTGTGGGACACGCTCATGATCTTGACCAGCATCTTCGTCATGATCATGTTCTTCATCTTCGCCTTCTCGGAATGGCCGTCGCTCCGGGGCTACCGGCCCCGACAGCGTGTCCAGCCGGGGTGGCCCCAGGCGGGCGGGCCCGGTCAGCCGTCGTGGATCAACGCGCCGTCGCCCGTCGGGGCGAGCCCGTACGACGCGTCTGCGCCTTCTGCGCCTTCGATGGCGACGTCACCGCAGGGGCCCCGAGCTCAGCCCAGCGGCTGGCACCGCACCGGTGCGGTCGGCGCCGGTGAGCAGGCCTACTGGGACGGCCAGGCCTGGACGGCCAGGCGGCAATGGAGCAACGGCGCCTGGGTCGATCTCCCGATGCCGGCCACCGGTCCCGTCGAAGCGGGGACTGTCGACGCGAACTGAGCTGAGCTGAAACGCTCAGCTGGGCGAGAGGCTCAGCTCGTGGCGCTGGGCTGGTGCGTCCGCCGCAGCGGCTTCGTCACCTTGCCGGCCCGGATGCACGAGGTGCAGACGTGCAACCGCTTGGGGGCACCGTCGACGACGGCCCGCACCCGCTGGATGTTCGGGTTCCAACGCCGCTTGGTACGACGGTGGGAGTGGCTCACGTTCATGCCGAACGAGGGCTTCTTGCCACAGATATCGCACACTGCTGCCATTGGAGAACCTTCCTGGGGGAGGCCGCGGTCGACGGACCACGCAGGCCTTCACGAACGGGTGAAAGGTTAGCATCCCCTGCCATGACCTCCCCGGCGACGCTCGGCGCCGATGACCTGCGCGCCGTGATGGGGGGCTACCGGGATGCCCTGCGCATGCACCAGGCCGACATCAACCGCCTCAACGTCTACCCGGTGCCCGACGGGGACACGGGCACCAACATGGCCCTGACCCTCGAGGCGGTGGTCACCGAGCTCCAGGGCGTGGAGGCGGGGGCCGGGCTGGCCGAGGTGTGCAAGGCCATCGGCCACGGCTCCCTGATGGGCGCCCGGGGGAACTCGGGCGTCATCCTCTCGCAGCTCCTCCGGGGCATGAGCGAGCGCATGGCGGGCGCCGAGGAGGGCGGTGTCGGCCCCGACGTCCTGGTGGACGCCATCGGCCACGCCTCCGAGCTGGCCCGGCGGGCCGTGGTGCGCCCGGTCGAGGGGACGATTCTGACGGTGGCCGACGCGGCGGCGGTCGGAGCGGGGCACGGGTCCGGCCTGGTGGGCGTGGTGGAGAGCGCCCGCGGTGAGGCGGCCGACGCCCTGGCCCGCACGCCGGACATGCTGCCCGTCCTGGCCCAGGCCGGGGTGGTCGATGCGGGCGGCCGGGGGTATCTCCTGTTGCTCGATGCCTTCCTCCTGGTGCTCGACGGCCGGCCCTTGCCCGAGCCCTCGGGAGTGGACGCCCCGGACCTCAGCAGTCTCAACGGGGCCCTGGCGTCGGGGTCGGGCCACGACGGGGCGGCCGGGGAGCACCCCGTCGGGGAACTGCGCTACGAGGTCATGTACTTCCTCAATGCGCCCGACGACTCCATGGAGGCCTTCAAGGAGGTCTGGGCGGGCATCGGCGACTCCATCGTCGTGGTCGGGGGCGACGGGCTGTGGAACTGCCACATCCACACCAATGACATCGGCGCCGCCGTCGAGGCCGGCGTCGACGCGGGGCGCCCCCGCCGCATCAGGGTCACCGACCTCGACGAGCAGGTCGAAGAAGAGCGTTGGGTGCGCGAGAGCGTGGGTGCGCCCGGGGCGGGCCCCAGCACCGAGGGCGCCGGGCCACCGCCCACCACGAGCGTGGTGGCGGTCGTGTCGGGCGACGGCATCGGGCGCATCTTCCGCTCCCTCGGCGTCCACCATCTGGTGGTCGGTGGACAGACCATGAACCCGGCGACGGCCGATCTGGTCAAGGCGGTCGAGTCGGTGGGCTCGGACCAGGTGGTGATCCTGCCCAACAACAAGAACATCCGGCCCGTGGCCGACCAGGTCGACGCCCTGAGCGCCAAGACGGTCCGGGTGGTGGCGACCGGCTCCATCGTGGAGGGCTTCGCCGCGCTGCTGGCCTACGACCCGGCGGCGGAGGCCGACGCCAACGTGGCCACCATGTCCGAGTCGGCCGCCCGCGTCGTGCCGGCCGAGGTCACGCGGGCGGTGCGGGACACCGTGACCGACGCCGGCGAGGTCCACAAGGGCGACTTCATCGGCGTCTCGCGCGACGGCGTCGTCGCCGTCTCGGACAACATCGTCGTCTGTACCCGCCTGCTCCTGAGCCGCCTGTTGCATCCGACGCACGAGCTCCTGACGCTCATTGAGGGCGAGGGAGCCCGCGTCGCCGACACCAGGCGCATAGAGGAGTGGCTCACCGAGGAGCACCCCGACGTCGCGGTCGAGGTGCACCAGGGCGGCCAGCCTCTCTACCCGTACCTGTTGGGGATTGAGTAAGGGCCGCACACTCAGCGACCTGAGCCTGCGGGAGGTGTCCGTGCTCGAGTCGGTGTCCGAGCGCAAGGCCGGGCGGCTGGCCGAGCTCGGCGTGGAGACGGTCCTCGATCTCCTGACGACGTATCCGCGCCGCTACATCGATCGCACCCGCCAGGCGGACGTGTCGGACCTGCAGGTCGGTGACGAGGCGGCCGTGCTGGCCACCGTGCACTCGGCGAGCTCGCGGCGCGCCCGGACGGGCCGGGCCGTGGTCGATGCCGTGGTGCGCGACGACACCGGCCGGCTCAAGGTCGTGTTCTTCAACCAGCCCTGGCGGGCCAAGCAGCTCGAGGCCGGCACCGAGGTGATCTTGTTCGGCAAGGTGACCGATTACCGGGGCACCCGCCAGATGGTGAACCCCGTCGTCGACGTGGTGGCCGGCGTCACCCCCGGCCGGCGGACGCTGCGGATCCTGCCCGTGTACCCGGCGTCGGGCAAGGCCGGGCTGACGTCATGGGAGATCGGGGAGTTCGTGGCGGAGGCCCTCGAGCGCGCCGGTGCGTTCGCCGACCCGCTCCCCGACGAGTGGCGGACCTCCATCGACCTGTGGGGGCGCACGGAGGCCTTCCGGGCCATTCACGGGCCCGAGTCGCTCCAAGTGGTCGAGCCGGCACACCGCCGCCTGGTCTTCGACGAGCTCTTCCGGTTGCAACTGGCGCTGGTGCTGCGCCGGCGGGCCTTCGAGGTCAACGCCCGCGCCCTGCACCACGCCGTGTCGCCCCGGGAGGTCACGGGCGGGGTGAGCGACACGCTGGTGGCGCGCTTCCTGGCCCGCCTGCCCTACGAGCTCACGAAGGCCCAACGCCGCGCCCTGGCCGTCATTGTGGCCGACATGGCCGGGCCGTTCCCCATGCACCGCCTCCTGCAGGGCGACGTCGGATCGGGCAAGACAGTGGTGGCGCTGGCCGCGCTGCTGGCGGCCGTGCAGAGCGGGCACCAGGGCGCCTTGATGGTGCCCACCGAGGTGCTGGCCGAACAGCACTTCTCTGCCGTGCGGGCCCTGCTCGGTGAGCTGGAGGGCCCCGGGGGCATGGCCGGGGGCGAGGTGCGCGTGGAGCTCCTCACCAGTCGGGTCAAGGGCAAGGCGCGCACCGCCGTGCTCCAAGGCCTGGCCTCGGGCGGGGTGGGCCTTGTCGTGGGGACCCACGCGTTGTTGACCGAGGAGGTCGCGTTCGGATCGCTCGGCGCGGTGGTGATCGACGAGCAGCACCGCTTCGGCGTGGAACAGCGCGCCACCCTGCGCGCCAAGGGCACCGACGGCGACCCCGACCTGCTGGTGATGACGGCGACGCCGATCCCGCGCACGGCCGCCATGGTGATCTTCGGCGACCTCGACCTGACCACCCTGGACGAGCTGCCGCCCGGCCGTCAGCCCGTCACGACCGAGTGGCTGCCCGACGACGGGCCCGGCGGGGACGGGCCCGCCTGGGACCGGGTGCGCGAGGAGGCGGCGGCCGGGCACCGCGCCTTCGTCGTGTGCCCGCTGGTCAGTGACTCGCTCCGGGTAGAGGCCAAGTCGGCCAGCGAGGAGTTCGAGCGGCTGGCGGCCGGGGAGCTGGCGGGCTTGCGGGTCGGGCTCATGCACGGCCAGATGGCGGCCGGCGCCCGCGAGGAGGTCATGGACCAGTTCCGGAGGGGCGCGCTCAATGTCCTGGTCGCCACCACGGTCATTGAGGTCGGCGTCGACGTCCCCGAGGCCACCGTCATGGTGGTGGAGAGCGCCGACCGCTTCGGGATCGCCCAGCTGCACCAGTTGCGGGGCCGGGTCGGCCGCGGCGGCACGGCCAGCTGGTGTTACCTGCTCGGCGGCGAGGAGGGCAACGAGCGCCTGACGGCGGTGGCCGGATCGACGGACGGGTTCGCCCTGGCCGAGGCGGACCTGCGGGTGCGGGGGGAGGGGACCCTGCTCGGCGCCCGCCAGAAGGGACAGAGCGACCTGCGGTTGGCCTCGCTCACCGACGCCGGCGACATGATGCTGCTGGGCGAGGCGCGCCGGGTGGCCGAGGCCATGGTCGACGAGGACCCGCAGCTGCAGGCGCATCCCGACCTGGCCGACGAGGTCAAGCTGCTGTTGAGCGAGGACGAGGGGGAGTACCTCTTCAAGAGCTAGCGAGCGACCGTAGGGTGGGGGCGATGCGGGTCATCGGAGGCCGGAGCCGTGGGCGCCGGCTGCCGGCCAAGCTCCCGGGGTCCGTGCGACCGACGTCGGACCGGGTGCGCGAAGCCATCTTTGACATCCTCGGTTCCCGAGGCGGCGTCGAAGGCCTGACGGTGGTCGACCTGTTCTGTGGCAGCGGAGCGCTGGGGGTCGAGGCACTTTCCCGTGGGGCGGCATCGTCCACCTTCGTCGACCTGGATCCGGACGCGTTGGCCGCCGTCCGTCAGAACCTCGCGGCGGTGGGGCTCGACGACGAGCCGGCCACGTTGGTGCGGGCGGCGCTGCCGGGATGGCTCGAGTCCGCGGCAGCCGGGTCGTTCGACCTCGCCCTGTGCGATCCGCCCTACGACTTCGAGGACTGGCCGGCGCTCCTCGGCGCGCTGCGGGCCGATGCCGTCGTCATGGAATCGGCGGCACCAATTGTGCTGCCCGAGGCCTGGGTGGTCGCGAGAGAGCGGCGGTACGGCGGTACGCTCGTGACCGTGGCTCATCACAGCGGACACGGTTCGTGAAAGTCGGGCTTTTTCCCGGGTCCTTCGACCCCTTTCACAACGGGCACCTCGAAATCGTCGAGCGGGCCAGCCATCTCTTCGACGAAGTGGTCGTGGCCGCGTTGCGCAATCCCCAGAAGAGCACCGCGCTCTTCGACCTGCAGGAGCGCCAGGCCATGTTGGAAGAGGTGGTCGCCCACCTCCCGTCCGTGCGGATCGTGTCGGTGTCGACGCTGCTGGTCAACGTCGCCCGGGACGTCGGCGCCTCGGCGATCGTCCGTGGGTTGCGGGCGGTGTCGGACTTCGAGGCCGAGATGCAGATGGCCCAGATGAACAAGCACCTCTCCGGCGTCGAGACGATCTTCATCCCCACGAGTCCCGAGTGGTCCTTCGTGGCCTCCAAACTCGTGCGCGAGGTGGCCCGCTTCGGTGGTGACGTCTCGGCCTTCGTGCCCAAGGCGGTGGCCGAGCAGCTGAAGGCCAAGTACGAGAACGGGCCGCTGGGCGGTGACGAGGAATGAGCGACCAGTTCCTCGACGTGGACGACGAGCCACCGGTGGAAGAGGTCGGGATCGAGTCCATCCTCAACCAGATACTGGACCTGATGGCCACCGCCAAGTCGATGCCGCTGTCCTCCTCGGTGATGGTCTCGCGGGAGGAGGTGACCTCGCTGGTCCAGTCGGCCATCGAGTGCCTGCCCGACGAGCTCCGCCAGGCGCGCTGGCTGCTGCGCGAGCGGGAGGAGTTCATGGCGGAGCGCAACCGCGACGCCGAAGCCCTCATGGACGACGTGCGCGCCCAGGCGGAGCACATGGTGCAGCGCACAGAGATCGTGCGCCAGGCCAACTCGGTGGCCCAACGCATCCTCGACGACGCCAACGAGGAGGCCCGGACGCTCCGCCACCAGGCCGAGGACTTCGTGGACACCAAGCTGGCCGGCATGGAGATCGTGCTGGACCGGCTCACCCGGACGGTCCAGGCCGGCCGGGCCAGGTTGGCCGCGCCGTCCCTGGACACCTCGCCGGTCGTCGACGCAGCTGGGACGGAGGAGGACGGCTTCTTCGACCAGGATCAGTCGTAGTGGGCGCCCTCTGATGGCCGGCGACCCTTTCGTGGTCCATGTGGCGCGGCTGCGCCGCTCGCCGGGTCAGGCCGTGCACGAGGTGCGGCGGGGCGAGGTGGCCCAGGCCGGCCCCATCAATGAGGCCGGGATCGACCCCGGCCGCAGCGTCGTGCCGGCGGGCGACGAGATAGAGGTCGACGTCACGCTCACGCCGTTCGAGGGCGGGATCGACGTCGCCGGGACCGTCAGCGCGCCGTGGACCGGGATCTGCCGGCGCTGCGCCGAGCCCGTGTCGGGCGAGCTGCGCATACCCGTGCACGAGCGCTTCGCCGACGCCCTGCTGGCCGGCGTGTCCGACGAGGAGCTCTATCCGATCGTCGACGAGACCATCGACCTGGGGCCGCTGGCCCGCGACGCCGTCGTGCTCGAGCTGCCCATGGCGCCGCTGTGCCGGGAGGACTGCGCCGGCCTGTGCGCCCAGTGCGGGGCCAACCGCAACGAGGGCGACTGTGGCTGCGTTGCCCCACGCGATCCCCGGTGGGCTAATCTCGACGTGCTCCGGTAGCCGGTCCTTCCCGGTCCGGCACCGTCCGAGAGCGCTCGTGCGCCCGAATCGATCGTTGGAGTTCCGCTATGGCCGTCCCCAAGAAGAAGAAGTCCAAGGCCAAGGGCCGCAGTCACCTGGCTGGGGCGTGGCGGCTCGAACGGCCGCCCCGCAGCGTGTGCCCGCACTGCCAGGCCTCCAAGACGCCCCACGTGGTCTGCCCCAGCTGCGGCTGGTACAAGGGACGCCAAGCAGTCGAGGTCGACTGACTTGAGTCGCCGGGGTGAGCGTCCCAGCCCCGAGACGCTGGCCACACTCCCGGTCGCCGTCGACGCCATGGGAGGCGACCTGGCCCCGGGCGAAATCGTCGAGGGCGCCCGCCGGGCCTCCGAGCAACACGGCATCGACATCGTGCTCGTCGGACCACCCGAGCTGGTCGGCGACACCCAGGGCCTGGAGTTGGTCGCCTGCACCGAGGTCATCGGCATGGACGAGGACCCGGCCGGCGGCGTGCGCCGCAAGAAGGACTCCTCCCTGGTCCGGGCCGCCGAGCTCGTGCGGGACGGGAAGGCCGCCGCCATGGTGTCGGCGGGCAACACGGGTGCGACCATGGCCTCCGCCCTGCTGCGCATGGGCCGGCTGCCCGGTGTGGTGCGGCCCTGCATCGCCACGCCGCTGCCCCGGCTGGGCCGCACGCCGGCCGTGCTGGTCGACGCCGGGGCCAACTCCGAGTGCACCCCCGCCATGCTGGTGCAGTTCGCCCAGATGGGCGCCGCCTACGTGTCCGCTCGCTTCGGCACCCACGCCCCGTCGGTCGGGCTCCTCTCCATCGGCGAGGAATCGACCAAGGGCACGCCGCTGGTGAAAGAGACCCACGGTCTGCTGGTCAAAGCGGCCAGTGTGGGCACGGGCGAAGCGGGTACCGGCGGCTTCGAGTTCATCGGGAACCTCGAGGGCCGCGACCTGCTGCCCTCGCCGGCCGACGTCATCGTGACCGACGGGTTCACGGGGAACGTGGCGCTCAAGGCGCTGGAGGGGTCGTTGCGCTTCCTCTTCGACACCCTTCTGGGGGTGTTCTCGACCGACGAGGCCACCACGGAGGCGGCAGCCGTCCTGCTCCCGCACCTGCTGCCGGTGGCGGCCGAATTCGAGCCCGAAAACACCGGCGGGGCCATGCTGCTCGGGACCGACGGGGTATGCGTGATCAGCCACGGCTCCTCGAATGCGACCGCCATGATGAACGCGGTGCTGGTGGCGCACGAATGTGCGACCCGGGGCCTGGTCGACCAGGTGGCGGCGGCGGTCCGAACGGTCGAATTGGAATAAAAGTCCAGTTCAAGGGGCATAAACGGGCGGTTACGGCCCCGCGGGACGTACACTGTCGCCGTGCCAGCCGAAACCCACACGAATCAGGGCCCTCTCGACCGCAACGGGGTCCTCGAGCTGATCCGGGACCAGCTGGCCGACATCCTCGAGACGGACCCGTCGTCGATCACCGAGGGCGCTTCCTTCGTGGAGGACCTCGACGCCGACTCGCTGGCCCTAATTGAGCTGGTTGAAGCCCTGGAAGAGGAGCTGGGCGAACGAACGGTGGGGTTCCGCATCAACGACGAGGACCTCGAGGACCTGCGCACGGTAAGGGATGCAGTTGACTACGTCTACGCCAAGCTCGAGGCGGGTTGACACCGGCGCTGAGGGGGCGGCCGCACTGGCCGAGCGACTTGGCCATTCCTTCGCCGACTTGAGCCTCCTGCAGCATGCCCTCGCCCACCGGAGCTGGTGTGGCGAGCAGGAAGGCGGCGCGCCCTCCAACGAGCGTCTCGAATTCCTGGGCGACGCCGTCCTGGGCCTCATTGTGGCCGGTTACACCTTCGAGCGCTTCCCCGACTTCGCCGAGGGCAAGCTGGCCAAGGTCCGCTCCGCCGTGGTGAACGCCCGCGTCCTGGCGCAGGTGGCCGCCGGGCTCGGCGTCGGTGAGGTCCTCCTGTTGGGACGGGGCGAAGAAGGATCAGGCGGCCGCGCCAAGGCCTCCATCCTCGCCGACGCCTTCGAGGCCATTCTCGGATCGATCTACCTCGACGCCGGCTGGGAGGCCTCCCGCGAGCTCGTGCTGCGCGAGCTCGGCGAGGCCATCGAGCGCGCCGGCCAGGAGCCCGACGACTTCGACCACAAGAGCCGTCTGCAGGAGAAGGCCGTGCGCGACGGCGCGGGGACGCCGCGCTACGTGGTGGCGGGGTCGGGACCCGACCACGACCGGGTCTACACGGCCGAGGTCTTCTTGGACGGGACGCGTTGGGGGGCGGGCGAAGGACGCTCGAAGAAGGACGCCGAACAGGAGGCCGCGCGAGCGGCCTGGGAAGGCCTCACCAGTGCCTGAGTTGCCCGAAGTCGAGACGCTCCGCCAAGACCTGTCCCGCGAGGTGGTGGGACGCAAGATCAAGGCGGTCGCGGTGTCCAACGGCCGCTCGGTGCGCCGGCACGCCTCGGCCAAGCACTTCCGGGCCCTCCTGGAGGGTCACACCATCAAGTCCGTGGGCCGTTTGGGCAAGTACCTGCTCCTGACGCTCGACAGCGGGGACACGCTCGTCGTGCATCTCGGCATGAGCGGCCAGCTGCTGCGGGTCAAGTCGGCCAAGGACCCCAAGCCCAAGCACACCCACGTCATCATCACGTTCACCCAGGGCGGTGAGCTGCGCTACGTGGACCCGCGCACCTTCGGGGAGATGTTCGTCTCCACCCCGCCGCTGAAGGCGGACGGGACGCCGCTGAGCCCGGTCTCGGGCACGGCGGGCGGGGACGGCACCGCCATCCGCAAGGCGATCCCCGAGCTGGCCCACCTCGGGTTCGACCCCATAGAGGACCTCATGAGCTGGGACCGCTTCGGCGCCCTTTTGCACCAGCACCACGGCGGCGTCAAGGCGCTCCTGATGGACCAGAGCTTCACGGCGGGCATCGGGAACCTGTACTCCGACGAGATGCTCTACCAGGCGGGCCTGCGCTATGACCGGGCCGCCGACTCGCTCACGGCCACCGAGGTGCGCCGGCTCTACCGGGCAATTGTCGAGACGTTGGCCGATGCCATCAAGCACCGGGGTTCCTCGCTGGCGGACGAGCAGTACCGCGATCTCTTCGGCGAGCTCGGGGACTTCCAAAGCTCGCACCAGGTCTACGACCGTGAGGGTCAGCCCTGCCGGCGCTGCCGCAACACCATCGTGCGGGTGAAGGCGGGGGGCCGCTCCACCTTCTTCTGCGATCACTGCCAGGTGTGAGCCACCCACCACCCGTAGGCACCCGGTAGGGTCGCCCCGATGTTCCTGAAGTCGCTCAGCATGAAGGGTTTCAAGTCCTTCGCCGACCCGACGGTGCTGGAGTTCGAGCCCGGGGTCACCGTGGTGGTCGGCCCCAACGGGAGCGGCAAGTCCAACGTCGTCGATGCCGTCACCTGGGTCCTCGGCGCCCAGGGGCCGCGCTCGCTGCGCTCGGCGAAAATGGAGGACGTCATTTTCGCCGGGACCTCCTCGCGGCCCCAACTGGGCCGGGCCGAAGTGTCGCTCACCATCGACAACTCGTTGGGCAAGCTGTCGATCGACCTGGCCGAAGTCACCATCACCCGGACGCTCTTCCGCTCCGGCGACAGCGAGTACGCCATCAACGGCGCCCCGTGCCGGTTGCTCGACATTCAAGAGTTGCTCAGCGACTCCGGCGTCGGCCGCCAGCAGCACATGATCATCGGCCAGGGCCAGCTCGATACCGTCCTCAACGCCCGGCCGGAGGACCGGCGGGCCATCATCGAGGAGGCGGCGGGCGTGTTGAAGCACCGGCGGCGCCGCGAGAGGGCGGAGCGCCGGTTGGCCGGGACCGCTGAGAACCTGGAGCGCCTGGGCGATCTGGTACGCGAGGTGCGGCGCCAGATCAGGCCGCTCGAGCGGCAGGCGGCGGCGGCGCGTTCGCACGACAGTGTGGCGTCCCAGCTGATGGCGCTGCGCCGGTATCTGGCGGGGGCCGAGCAGTCCGACCTGAGCGCCCGCCGCCTGGCGGCGGTGCAGCACCTCTCCGTCTGCCGCGACGAGGAGCAGGAGCTGCACACGGCGCTCGAGCAGCTGGACGCCGAGGCGACGTCCACCACGGCGGAGCTGTCGTCGCGTCGTGAAGAGGACCTGGCCAACGCCCTGGGTCGGGTGCAGGGGCTGGTGGAACGTGCCCGCGGCCTCACCGGAGTCCTGCGCGAGCGGGGCCGGGGCGTCGTGGCCGCCCTCGACGCCGCCGCCGACGTCGATGTGGTCTCGACGCTCGAAGCCGAGGCGGCCCACCTGGCAAGCGAGTTGGTGGCCGCCGAGGCGGAGGAAGAAGCCGGCGGGGCACCCGAACGGATGGAGCTCCAGGCTGCGCTGGCCGCGCTCGATGAAGAGACCGCCGCGTTGCGGGAGCGCTGGGCGACGGTGCTCGGCGATGACGCGCCGGACCAGGCCATCGCCCGGGTGCGGTCCCGCACCGAGTCGGTGGTTCGTGCCGCGGCGCGCGAGCAGCAGGACATGGACGCGCTCGGGGCGCGGGTGGGCACCTTGGAAGAGCGGACGGCGGGCACCGCGGTGCGGGCCGACCTCCTGGCCAAGCAGGCCGACGAACTCGAGCAGGCCACCGCCGCGCTGGCGGCCGAGCTGGCGGCGCGCAGCGGCGAGCTCGAGGCAGCCGTGCAGACGGCGGAGACGGCCCAGGTGTCGGCCGACCAGGCCGAAGAGGCGCGCCACCGCACGGCGGCCCGGGCCGAGGCATTGGAGCGGGCGCTGGCGGACCTGCAGGGCGCCGGCGGCCGCGAGCTGCTGCGCGACGTCGACGGCGTCGTGGGCTCCCTGGTCGACCTGGTGGAGATCGACGAAGGCTGGGAGGCCGCCTTCGAGGCCGCCATCGGTGCGGGCGTCGCCGCCGTCGTGGTCGACGGCCGGCGCTCCGCCCAGGCCGCCCTGGCCACGTTGCGCGAAGGCGGCGTGACGGGAGCCGTCCTGACGCCCCGGGCGTCGTCGTCGACCGCAGGAGCCGCCGACCTGCCGCCCGGCAGCAGCGCCGAACCCGTACGCGGCCACGTGCGTGTGCGCCACGGGGGGTCGGTCGCCGAGTCGGTGCTCGACACCCTGGTCGGTCGCGCCGTCCGGGTGAACGGATGGGAGGAGGCCATCGACCTCTCACTGGCCCGCGACGACCTGGTGGTGGTCACCCCCGAAGGTGACCGCTTCGCGGCAACGGGGTGGCGCGTGCGTTCGGCCACCAGCGTGGTCACGGCCGCGGCGGTCGAAGAGGCACGCCGCCGGGCCGAGGACGCGGCGGGGGCCGCCGAGCTGGCCCGGGCCCACCTGGCCGAGAGCCGCATTGTGCTCGGGCGGTGCCGCGATGCCCGCACGACCGCGGAGCGCGCCAACGACCGCCACGCATCGGCCTGTGAGGCGGGTCGGGCCGATCGGGAACGTTCGGCCGAAGAGCAACGCCGCGTCGCCGGTGAGCTGGACGAGGCACGCGCCGCCGTGGCCGCCGCGCACCAGCGGCTGGCCGACGTCACGGCCGAGCAGGCGCACCTGGCCGGGTCCCTGCCTGAGCTGCAGGACGCGTTGGAGGCCTGGGAGGCGCTGGAAGAGCGGCGGGTCGGGCTGCGGGGCCGGCGCCAGGAGCTCGAGGTGCGCGTGGCGGGCGTGGTCGAACGCCGGCGTGTCCTGGCCGAGCGCCAGGCCGAGGTGGAGCGGCGCCTGCAGGGCCACGCCGAGGAGCGGGCCACCGCGGCGTCGCGCCGGCGCCGGCTGGAGGCCGAGGGCGCGGCGCTGGCCCGTCTGGAGGTCCTGGTCCAGGGCGAGCACGACCGGCTCGACGGCGTCTTCGAATCGTTGCGCCACGACTACCAGGATCAGGTCGACGCTGTGCGCGCCGGGGGCGAGAAGCTCGAGCGGCTGCGCCAGGACCGCCACACGACGGAGCAGCGCCTCGAGGCGGTGCGCACCCGCACGCGCACGCTCGACCTGGAGTCGAACGAGGTCGACCTGCGCCTGGAGGCGCTGCACGAGCACATCGCACGCGACCTCGGGGCCACCCCGGAGGAGTTGACCGGCCTGCCCGAGCCGGAGGCGCCGGAGGGCACGACGCTGCCGCAACACGCCGAGGAGCTGGAGCGCAAGCTCGTGGCGCTGGGCCCGGTCAACCCGCTGGCGCTCGAGGAGCTCTCGACCCTGGAGGAGCGCCACAAGGAGTTGGAGGCGCAGGTCGACGACGTGCGCGGCGCCCGCCGCGAGCTGCACGAGGTGGTGCGCACGCTCGACCACGAGATCATGACGTCGTTCGCCGCCGCCGCGGCCGACGTGAACGAGCACTTCTCGACGTTGATCGCCATGCTGTTCCCCGGTGGAACCGGGCGCCTCATGCTGGTGGAGCCCGATGACCTCCTCAACACCGGCGTGGAGATCGAGGTGCGCCCGGCCGGCCGCAACGTCCGCCGGGTCTCGCTCCTCTCCGGTGGCGAGCGCTCCATGGCGGCGCTGGCCTTCCTCTTCGCCGTCTTCCGGAGCCGGCCGTCGCCGTTCTACATGATGGACGAGGTCGAGGCGGCGCTCGACGACGTCAACCTCAGCCGTTTCCTGGCCTTGGTCCACGAATTCCGGGACGAGGCGCAGCTGCTCATCGTGAGCCACCAGAAGCGCACCATGGAGACCGGTGACGCGTTGTACGGCGTGACGATGGCTCCGGGAGGCTCGTCCCAGGTGGTCAGCCAGAAGGTGGAGAAGGAGAAGGAGCCGGCGTGACCGGCACGCTCGCTTTCGTCTTCATTGCGCTGGCTTTCGTCTGCGTCATCGCCGGGGTCACCGCGGTCGCCCGTACGCGGCGGGCGACGCGTGACGACGCGGCCGAGTACGGCGGGGACGACGATCAGGCGACCTACGCCGAGGAGGCCGCCGCGGTGGCGGCAGCCGAAGATGCAGCAGCGGCAGCGGCTCGCGCCGACGAGTCCGAGGAGCCGTCGGCGTGATCGGGACCCTCATCATCATCGTGGTGGTGGTGGCCGTCCTGGCCCTCGCCCTGGGCGGGATCGCGCTGTCCCGCTCTCGCCGGCGTTCGGACGGCACGACGACGGCCCCGCCGACGGCCCCGCCGAGCCGCCCTCCGCAGACTCCTCCCACAACGGTGGCCGAACCGGGGGCGAAGGGTGCACCGGTCGCCGCGCCAGAAGCGGAGCCCGAGGCCCCGGGGGCACCGCCCTCGTACCGGAGCCGCCTCGGCGGGGTGCGAGGTCTCTTCAGTGGCGCCGTGGCCGCGCTCCGGGCGGGCCGCATTGACGAGGCGACCTGGGAGTCACTGGAGGAGGCGCTCATCCGGGCCGACGTCGGTGTGAGCACGACCGGCGTGCTGCTGGACGAGCTGCGGGCCAAGGTGCAGACGAGGGAGATCAGCAGCGGAGGCGACCTGCTCGAAGCCCTGGGCGCGTCGATCCGTCAGCTCCTCGACTCGGTCGGGTCGCGGGAGTTGCGCTTCGACGGGAGGGAAGACCACCCCGACGTCTGGCTCTTCGTCGGCGTCAACGGCGTGGGCAAGACGACGACCATCGGCAAGCTGGCCCGTCGCCAGTCCGCGGCCGGTCACTCGGTACTGCTCGCCGCGGGCGACACGTTCCGGGCGGCGGCGGCGGACCAGCTCGCCATGTGGGCCGAGCGCACCGGCACCGAGATCGTCCGCGGCAGCGAGGGAGCCGACCCGAGTGCGATTGTGTTCGATGCCGTGCAGCGGGCGGCGGCGAGGAACAACGACCTGGTGTTGGCCGACACGGCCGGGCGCCTGCACACGAAGGTGAACCTCGTGGAAGAGCTGAAGAAGATCCGGCGGATCGCCGACCGCGACCCGGGCAACGTGACGGAGGTCCTGCTCGTCCTGGACGCCACCACAGGCCAGAACGGCCTGACCCAGGCTCGCCAATTCGCGGATGCGGTGGACGTGACGGGCGTCGTGTTGACGAAACTCGACGGCACGGCCAAGGGGGGCATTGTGATCGCGGTCGAACGCGAGCTGTTCGTGCCGGTCAAGCTCGTGGGCCTCGGCGAAGGCCCGGACGACCTCGTCGACTTCGATTCCGGGGCGTTCGTCGACGCCCTCCTCGCATCGGACTGAGCGCGAAGGTGAGCACGAGATGATGGACGAGAGCAGCGAGACCACCAACGGCGCGGTTCCACGTCCGCCCGAGCCGGCTGTGGGCAGCCGCGGACCCTTCGATCTGAACGATCAGCAGAAGCGGGTCCTCATTGTGGTTCTCGTCGTCCACGTGATCCTGGCCAGGTTCACCTTGCGGGACCTCCGTCGCCGCCCTGCCGCGGCGGTGCGGGGACCGAAGCGCTTCTGGCGGGTCTGGGCGACGACGAACACGACGGGGTCGCTCGCCTATTGGCTCTTCGGGCGCCGCAGGGGCTCCACGGCTCCGACGGGCTGAGCGCCGGCGCGCCCGCTCAGGACCAGCGGATCCGCACGCCCACGGAGAATTCCCCCAGCACGGCGCGGTCACCTTCCAGGGTCAGGCCGTCGGCATCGGCACGGTTCCACAAGGCCAGGTAGAGGTCGTCGGCCGACCCGGACACGGTGCATGCTGCGCCGATGGCGTCGCTGCTCCCGGTGGACGTCGTGGTCACGCCGTGCGCATCCAGGCGAAGAAGCCAGGCGGCATCGGCGTCGGTGCAGCGGACGGCCAGGGTGGTCGGCGGTTCGGCGCGCAGCTTGGTGCTGCGGCGGGGGACGAACAACGTCAAGAGCTCGTCGATGCCGTCGGCGGCGAACAGCGGGGCGCACGAGGTGACCGCGACGCCCGCCGAGAGCTGGGTATCGACCCGGTGGATGGCGGTCTCGTGCGCCTGGCGCCGCGCCCACATGGCACGCGGCGACGGGGCGGGCAGGAACGTCCAGCACTGCAGGTCGGCGGGTGCGGCGGCCAGCGCGCCGACGAGGTCAGCACAGCCCCGCGCCAGCCAGCCGGCCAGATCGTTGTCCGCCGGCCATGTCCCGACCACCTCGTCGAGGCCGGCGTCCTGGGGCTCGGTCCGCCCGCTCGCGACGAAGCCGGTCGCCCAGCGGTGCACACCGCCCAGGTGCCGGACCAGGTCGCGCACGGTCCACTCCGGGCAGGTGGGCACGGCAGCGTCGGGATCCGCCGCCGCGGTGGCGGCCGCCATCAGCTCGCCTTCGGCCTGCAGCGCGTCGATATGGGCGGGGACTTCCACCTGCGCCTCTACGCGATGCTGAGGAGGTCGACGACGAAGACGAGCGTGTCGTTGGAGCCGATGCCCTGCGCCCCTTGGGGAGGGGTGGCCCCGTAGCCGAGACTCGGCGGGATGATCAGCTCACGCCGGCCGCCCACGTGCATCCCCACGACACCCTTGTCCCAGCCCGGAATGACCTGTCCCTCCCCGAGGGTGAAGGTGAAGGGCTGGCTCGTCCACGAGGACTGGATCACCTTCCCCGACGAATAGGTCGCCAGCACGTACTGCACGGTGACCTGGTCACCGGGCGCCGCCTCCCGGCCCGTGCCCACGATCAGGTCCGCGCTCTCCAGGCCTGAGGGCGGGTGGCCCGCGGGCACGGTGACCGTCGGCGCATGCCCCGCCGTGCCGGCGGGCGAGAGATCGGCCGTCGGGATGGGGGTGATGGCGCCCTCTGCCCCCTGCCCGGATGTCGTCGTCGTGGTGCCGTCGGTGCCGCTGCCGGTGTGGGAGGACGCCTTCGCCGCGCTGGACGGGTTGGACGGGGAGGAACTGCAGGCCGTCAGGCCGACCGCACCGGCAGCGGCCAGGGCTACCAGCACCATCGCCCGGCGACGTGGAGTGAGGGGGGACATGGGCCGAGACGGTAGCCGTTGGTCACCGGGCGTTACGGGCACCGGAGGGTCGGGGTCGGGCGGTCGGGACCCTCAGCGTGTGACGTGAAAAGGTTCCGATGCGGGCGGTGCCGCCCGTAGATGCGCCTCGACGGCGGCAATCACCGCGGCCGGCGCCAGCTGCTCTCCTCGCACCGGGTCGTCGAGAGGGTCGGCGCCAGGGCCGACACAGATGTGGCCGCCCACAGAGCCGGCCGGCAGCCGCTCCTGCGGACGACGCCACTAACGTGAGTCACCATGTTCGACGCCCTGTCCGACCGTCTCGAGCGGATCTCCACCCGCTTGCGGGGGAAGGGCCGCATCAGCGACGAGGACCTCGACGAGGCGCTCAAGGAGATCCGCACCGCGCTCCTGGAGGCCGATGTGGAGCTCGGCGTGGCCCGCCGCTTCTGTGACGGCATCCGGCTCCGGGTCAGCACCGAGGCGCTGGCCAAGAGCCTGACCCCCGGCCAACAGGTCGTCCGGGCCGTGCACGAGGAGCTCATCGGCGTCCTGGGTGGTGACACGCTCAAGCTCACCTACGCCTCCCGGCCGCCCACGGTCGTGCTCATGGCCGGCCTGCAGGGCTCCGGCAAGACCACCAACTCGGCCAAGCTCGCCCTGTGGTGGAAGCAGCAGGGTCGCAACCCGCTCCTGGTCGGCGCCGACCTGCAGCGTCCGGCCGCCGTGGAGCAGTTGCGGGTCCTCGGCCAACAGGCCGGCGTGACGGTCTTCAGCGAGGCCACCGACCCTGTGTCCTGCGCCAAGGCCGGCCTGGAGGAGGCCCGCCGCCTCGGCCGTGACATCTGCATCATCGACACTGCCGGTCGGCTGACCATCGACACCGAGCTCATGCAGCAGATCCGGATCATCTCGGACGCCACCCAGCCCCATTACACGTTCCTGGTGATCGACGCCATGATCGGACAGGACGCAGTCGCAACGGCGAAGGCGTTCGACGACACGCTCGAGCTCAGTGGCGTCATCCTGACCAAGCTCGACGGCGATGCCCGCGGTGGTGCCGCCCTGTCGGTCAAAGGCGTCGTCGGCAAGCCGATCGCGTTCGCCAGCACCGGTGAGCGACTGGCCGACTTCGACCTGTTCCACCCGGACCGGATGGCCGACCGCATTCTCGGCATGGGGGATGTCCTCAGCCTGATTGAGCAGGCCGAGCGCACCATGGACACCGACGAGGTGACCAAGAGTGCCAACCGCCTCATGCAGGGCCAGTTCACCCTGGACGATTTCCTGTCCCAGTTGCGCCAGGTCAAAAAGATGGGATCGCTGGGCGGTCTCATGCGACTGATGCCGGGCATGTCCAAGGAGATGCGGCAGGCCGCCGGGCAGATCGACGACGGCGAAGTGGCCAAGGTGGAGGCGATCGTCTGCTCAATGACGCCGGCCGAGCGCAACGACACGGCGCTGCTGGACGGCTCCCGCCGGAGCCGGGTGGCCCGGGGTTCGGGCACCTCCATTCAGGACGTCAACACCCTCCTCAAGCAGTTCAAGGAGATGCAGAAGATGATGAAGGGGATGGCGTCGGGCAACATGCCCAACCTCCCCGGCATGCCGAACATGGCCGGAATGAGCGGCCGCGCCGCCCGCAAGCTGGCGCAACAGGGGGCCGCCGGCCTTCCGGAGGCCCCCCCGGGCGCAGACTTCGACATGCTCTCCCAGCTCATGGACGAGGGCGGTGAGCTGCCCTCGGGCTTCCCGGGCCTGCCTGCCCCGGCCCCGGCCCGGCCCGTGGTCACCGGCAACAAGGGCACCAAGAAGAAGAAGAAGGGTGGGCGGGTTACCCCTCCGAAAGGCCGGTAGCCCCGCCATCTGGCAGAATGGACGGCCAAGACGTCCAGATCAGTGGAGGATTCAGTCCGTGGCAGTAAAGCTCCGCCTTGTGCGGATGGGTAAGAAGAAGCAACCGACCTACCGGGTCGTCGCCGCCGACAGCCGATCACCGCGTGACGGCCGGTTCCTCGAGATCGTGGGCACCTACGCGCCCCGGGGCTCGTCGACCGCCGAACCGGACGCCGTGATCAACATCGACAATGCCAAGGCGGTCAAGTGGCTGGTCAACGGGGCTCAGCCCACGGAGCGGGTGGAGCGCATCCTCAAGACCTCAGGGGCCTGGGACGAGTTTGCGGCGGCGAGGTCCAAGTGACCGACCTTTACGAAGCAGGCGACATCAACCAGTCCGAGGCCGCTGATGACGACGTCGACGACGGGGACGACTTCGATGACGAGGTCGGTGCGGGCAACGAGGTCGGCGACCAGGATGGCGGCACCGCGCTTGCCGTTCTGACGTATCTCGCTCGCTCGCTGTCGAACGACCCGGACTCCGTGGTCATCGAGACCGAGGAGCGCCGTGGTGGGTTGCGCCTCAACCTCCACGTGGCCCCCGACGACATGGGCCGGGTGATCGGACGGCGCGGTCGCACCGCGCAGGCCATCCGGACGTTGGTCAACGTGGCGGGCGCCAAGGACGGCGTCCAGGCCAGCGTGGACATCGTCGACGACTGATCTGCTCAAAGTCGGCCGGGTCGCCAAGGCCCATGGTCTGCACGGCGAGGTGGTGGTCGAGCTCTGGACCGATCAGACCCAGCGCGTCGAGCCTGGATCGGAACTGACGTCCGATCGAGGCACGCTCACGGTCGTGTGGTCGACGCCCTTCGGGCCGGATCGCTACATCGTGCAGTTCGAGGACGTGCTCGACCGCAACGCCGCCGACAGCCTGCGGGGCGTCGAGCTCGAGGCCGAACCTCTCGACGACGTGGCAGACGTGCTGTGGGTGCACGAGCTCATCGGCGCCACCGTGCGGGACGCTACGGGCACCGCGCTCGGCGTCATCGCGTCGGTCGAGCCCAATCCGGCCAGCGACCTGATGGTCCTCGAGTCCGGCGGGCTGATCCCGGTTCGCTTCATCACCATGCACGACGCGGCGGCGCACATTGTCGACGTCGACATCCCCGAAGGGCTGCTCGACCTGTGAGACGTTCCTCGTGAGGATCGACGTCTTCACGATCTTTCCCGACGCCGTGGCCACCTACTGCGGGATGTCCATCCTCGGTCGTGCCGCAGCGGCCGGTGCGCTCGACGTCCGTGTCCACGACTTGCGGGACGGCGCCACCGACGCGCACCGCTCGGTCGACGACAGCCCCTTCGGTGGGGGAGCCGGCATGGTGCTCAGCCCCGATCCGGTCTTCCGCTGCGTGGAGTCGGTCCCCGACTCGCCGCGGCCCCTCTTCCTGCTCGCTCCCGGCGGCCGGCGATTCGATCAGGAAGTGGCCGTGGAGCTGGCGACGCACGCCGTCGGCGGGTTCTCGCTGCTGTGTGGCCGCTACGAGGGGATCGACCAGCGGGTGGCAGACCATCTGGTGGACGGCGAGCTGTCCGTGGGTGATTTCGTGTTGGCCGGTGGAGAGCTGGCCGCCCTGGTCGTGGTGGAGGCGGTCGCCCGCCTGCTGCCCGACGTGCTGGGGAACGAGGAGTCCGCCCGGGACGAGAGCTTCGCCGAGGGGCTCCTCGAATACCCCCAGTACACCCGGCCGGCGGAGTTCAGGGGATGGCCGGTTCCGGAGGTGCTCCGCTCGGGGGATCACGGGGCCGTGGCCGCCTGGCGCCGCTCGGAGGCGCTCCGAAGGACAGCCGAGCGCCGCCCGGATCTGATTGCGCGCCTGGTCAGGGTGTCGGCGCTCAGTGCCAGCGACGTGCGGGCCCTGGCTGCGCACGGCTACGATGTTCCGTCCGGCACTGAGCCGGTGTGACCGAAGGACGCCTCTCATGCACCCGACCGAAACGATCGATCGCGACAGCTTGCGCGACGACATCCCCGATTTCCGCCCCGGCGACACCGTCAAGGTCCACGTCCGGGTCGTGGAGGGCAACCGTGAGCGGGTGCAGGTCTTCCAGGGTGCGGTCATGCGGCGCCAGGGCGGTGGCGTGCAGGAAACGTTCACCGTGCGCAAGGTGAGCTTCGGCGTGGGCGTCGAGCGGACCTTCCCGGTGCACTCGCCGACGATCGCCAAGATCGAGGTGACCACGCTGGGTGACGTCCGCCGGGCCAAGCTGTACTACCTGCGTGACCGGCACGGGAAGGCCGCCAAAATCAAGGAGCGCCGGATTCCGCGGGGCAAGGCGGCCGTGGAGGCAGTGGTCGAGGACGAGGTCGAGAGCACGGACGTCGAGGACCTCGAAGAGGTCGACATGGTGGACGAGGTCGAGGTCGAGGACGTCGATGTCGTCGAAGCCGGTGACGCTGATGCCGTCGAGGAGGACGCGGACGCGTAGGGCGGTCACAGCGTGAGCGAGGAAGACCTCGAACGCTACGAATCCGAGATCGAGCTCGGGCTCGTGCAGGAGTACCGGGCCGTCCTTCCCGTCTTCACCTACGTCATTGAGACCGAACGGCGCTTCTATCTGGCCAACGAAGTCTCGCTGACGGTGCGGTCCGACACGACGCCGGCGTGCATCGAACTCGAGATCCGCGATGCCTGGGTGTGGGACATGTACCGCCCGGCGCGGTTCGTCCCCGAGGTGCGTGTGGTCACCTTCCGTGACGTGAACATCGAACGGTTGCCCGAACAAGAGCTCTAACGGCTCGCGCGTGCGACCGTTCCACCTTCAGTGGGGAACGGCGACCGGCGCAACGCCGCACTGGGCCGCTTCGGCGAGAAGCTTGCCGCCGCGCACTACCGGGCCCAGGGCTATGCCGTGCTGGAGCGGAACTGGCGCTGCCGGACGGGCGAGATCGACCTGGTCTGCGCTCGCGGCACCACCCTGGTCGTCTGCGAGGTGAAGGCGCGGAGCGGGACGGCACACGGCCATCCGCTCGAGGCCGTCACCGCGCCGAAGCAGCGCCGGCTGCGCCGCCTGGCCACGGCCTATCTGCGGCAGCAGGGAAAGCGCTGGACCGATGTCCGCTTCGACGTGGTCAGCGTGCTGGACGGGACGCTGGAGGTCGTCGAAGGTGCGTTCTGAGGAAGGGAGGCCTAGGGTCCGTGGCCATGGAGACACTGATTGTGGAGCGTAGTGACGGTGTCGTGACCGTCACGATGAACCGACCCGAGCGCAAGAATGCCGCCAACGGCAAGATGTTGACCGAACTGCGCACCATCTTCGATGAGGTGGAGGACAGCGCGGACGACAGGGTGATGGTGCTCACCGGAGCAGGAGGCGCCTTCTGCTCGGGCGCCGACCTCTCGGATCCCAACGGTCCGGCCACCGATCCCACCCGTTCGGGCCTGGCGCGCATGCGCCGGCTGGGCGACGTCGCGCTCGCCCTGCACCACGTCTCCAAGCCGACCATCGCCAAGGTGGACGGGTTCGCTGTCGGAGCCGGGCTATCGCTCGCGCTCGGTTGCGACCTGGTCGTCTGCAGCGATGGAGCCAAGCTCTCCATGATCTTCGCCAAACGCGGCCTGGCGCTCGACAACGGCGCGTCCTGGCTGCTGCCACGGCTCGTCGGCCTGGCCCGGGCCAAGGAGATCGCGCTTTTCGGTGGCATGTGGAGCGGCAAAGAGGCCGCAGCCATCGGCCTGGTGAACAGGGCATTGCCGGTCGAGGAGCTCGATGCCTTCGTGGACGGTTGGGCGACGGCGCTCGCCGCGGGGCCACCGCTCGCGTTGTCGATGACCAAGACCCTGCTCCACGCCTCCTCCATGGCCTCCATGGAGCAAGCCGTGGAGGACGAGGCCCGCTGCCAGGCCCTGAACTTCTCGACCCAGGACACGCAGGAGGCGATGGCTGCCTTCGCCGGGAAGCGGGAGCCTCGCTTCATCGGTCGCTAATAGACTGTGAATTGTGCTGAATGGCGTCCAAGGAATGGTCGGCGACACCGCGTTGGTGACGAAAGCCATTGAGGGCGCACACCACCCCGGAAGGATCCGGGCCCGAGGGGAGGAGTGGTTGGCAATCCCACTCGACCCCGAAGCCTGTATCCCTATCGGGACCGATGTCGTTGTCGCGGACGTCGAGCGAGGTCTGCTCGTGGTCTACGCCATCGACAGTTAGAAGAGAGGTGCCGCATGCTCGCATCGGCCGGAGAAGTGTTGGGGATCGTCGTCGTCATTGTGCTGGCGGGAATCGGGGTTGGCACCCTCTTCCTCTCGCGGTTCGTCAAGATCGTGCAGCAGGGGAGTGTGGGCGTCGTCAAGCGCCTGGGCGAGTTCAAGTCGGTCGACCAGCCCGGCATGCGAATCCTGGTGCCCTTCGTCGACCGGATGGAGAAGGTCGATGTGCGCGAGTTCCCGATGACAGGGGACCAGCAGGCCGTGATCACCAAGGACAACGTGTCCCTGCAGGTGAGCGCGACCATCTTCTGCCAGGTGATCGACGTCAAGTCGGCACTGTTCGAGATCAACGACTACCAGCTGGCCGTTGACCAGCTCTCCCGCACGGCCCTGCGCGCGGTCTTCGGCGAGCTGTCCCTGGACCAGGCCCTCTCCGAGCGAGAGACGATCAACAGCCGTATGCAGGACCATATGGCCGACGCCACGGCCAAGTGGGGGGTGCGGTTGAACCGCATTGAGATTCTCGACATCACCCCGCCCTTGAACGTCGTACAGGCGATGTCCGAGCAGAAGGAAGCCGAGCAGCACAAGCGCGCCGCCATTCTGAAGTCGGAGGGCGAGCAGCAGGCCGCGATCAACTCCGCGGGTGGGCGCAAGCAGGCCGCGGTCCTCGAGGCCGAAGGGGCCAAGCAGTCCGCCATCCTGCGCGCCGAGGCGCAGATGAAGGTGTTGGAGCTCCAGGCGGAGGGAGAAAAGAAGGCGCTCGAGCTCCGCGGCGAGGGCGAGGCGTCCCGCCTCACCTCCATCGACACCGCCACCATCAACCCGCACACGCTGGCCGTGCTGCAGCTGAAGGCGTTGCAGGACATCGCCTCCTCCGAGAACGCCAAGATCGTGGTGCCTTACGAGGCGACGAGTCTCATGGGCGCGGCCGAGGTGCTCCTCTCGACGTTGCGCAACGAGAACCTGGCTGAGACCGCCAAGACCAACGGCTCCACGCCCACGGTGGCCACGCCGGCCCGGCCGCCCAACAAGGAGCTGCCGCCTCAGTAGGGCAGTTCAGGCCCAGCCGAGTTCTCGCAGACGGGCTTCGCCGAGCCCGAAGTGATGGCCGACTTCGTGGAGCAGGGTCACGCGCACCCGTCGGGCCAATTCGTCGGGCGTGTGGGCGGACTGACAGATCGTGGCCAGGAACAGCGTGATCTGGTCAGGACGCACCCCCGCGTATGTGCCGCGCTTCGTCAACGGGATCCCTTCGTACAGCCCATAGAGCCGACCAGGTGGGCTCTCATCGTCGATGATGATGGCCACGTTCTCCATGCCCGCCCGCAGCTCGTCGGGGATCGCCTCGAGGGCATCGGCGACGAGCGCCTCGAAGGCATCGACATCGATCGGGTCCATTGTCGCCACATTGCCAGCAATCGATCGGCGGTGCCCGACGGCAACTGGTGGCGACCGGGAGCCTGCCGGTAGCGTCCCGAGCCATGCCTGAGCCCGGTGTCCCGATGACCGATCTTCTCGACGACATTCTCAATGTTCCCGCCCGCCTCGGTGTGGTGGCCGAGGTCCATGACGGAGAATTCCGTCTGGCGTTGCACCCTCGGGCGGAGCTGCTGCGCCACGGCGCATTGCGCGCCAGCATCATTGCCTTCCTGATCGACGTGGCGGCCGGGGTCGTTCTCGATGACGATCCCGACGCGTGGTTGCTGACCTCGGACATGTCGGTGCGGATGCGTCCGCTGCCCGCGCCTGACCTTCTCTCCACCCGGACCACGATCCTGCGGCGGGGCGGTCGCTCGGCCACGGCGGCGGTGGATGTCGTGACCGACGAAGGCGAGCCCGTGGCCACGGGTGCCATCGGGTTCGCCAGGGTGCAACGTCGCGAGTCGGACCCCGTGAAGCCTCCGGCATCACCGGCGCGTATGTCGACAATGTTCGACGGTTCCAGGACCCTGGACCGTCCACTTCGTGAGGAAGCGGGCATCGTGGTGCTCGACCCGGTTGCGGGAGCGCTGGAGATGCAGGTGACACCGGAGCTACGGAATCCGGCCGGCACCCTTCAGGGCGCCATGGTGGCACTCTTCGCCGAGGCGGCCGCCGAGGAATTGGTCTCGGCCCGGTTCAACGTGGATGCCGTCGTGACCGAACTCGATCTGCGCTACCTGGCCCAGACGGGAGAGGGCCCCGTCAGGTCTGAGTGCACACTGCTCGGAGAGAGTCACGACGCTCCGATCCAGGTCGAGCTCTCCGACCGTTCGAGCGGCCGTCTCACGACCCTCGTCTACGCCCGCACGGCCACCATTCCGATGTAGGTCAAGTCGTTGGACCTCTTCAGTCGCCAACGGGCTGGTCGATCGGCACGGCTCGCACATGAAAGCCGCCGGGGCGGGGCGGAGGCGCGCTGCGGGCCGGGTCTTCTGGTTCCTGTTTCTCGACATCGTCGGCTTCACCAGCCGACTCATCCCCGATGAGCCTGACGTGCGCGGTGGACGCTCGTGGCGCCCCGTCCCGTTCGGACGACGCAGCCAGATGCTCGAGTTGCCGCTTCTCCTTGCGCCGACGGAGTGGACCGCCGCGTGATGTCGGCACATCTCCCTGCCCCATGGTCCGAGCCTAGGGGCTGAGGCCACCGCCACCGTGGTTTTTCCGCCGGTCGCGGCCGGGGGGAGCTCTGTTCACCCTGCGTCTGGGGGGTGGACCGACTGGTGGTGTTGGTGCATGGATGGCCACCGCAGAGCTGATTGAATCGTTCCCGTGGTGGTCGACAAGCTCAATGCGGGAGACCGAGCGGGACCTTTCGACCTCGCACTTGACGCTGGAATGGCGACGGCATTTGCAGCGGCAACCCGAGACTGGAACCCGAGCTACCTCAATGGCTCCATCCTCCCTCCAACCGTCATCGCCACACAGACGTATCGCGCGCAATTCGCAGCCCTGTTCGAGTTGGTCCCCGAATCCGTGTTCGTCACCGCACGCAGCGGTGTCCACGGCCGACACGAGCTCTTGCTTCATCGACCCATCGGCCCCGAAGAGAAGCTGTTCACGGTCGTCGAGACCCACAGCGCCAGGCCGTCGGGAGACACCTGCGGATCACGCTGCTCCATAGGACCTATGACGACGTTGAGCAACTCGTCGCCGAGCAGTGGTGGACCACCGTGATGCTGGGCGTTACGGCCGAGCCGACCGGACCCGACCTGCCCGGCCACAGGGTGGCCGACCTCGACCGGCAGAAACCCGTCGCCGAGGAGGTCGTCCACATCGATCTGGACATGGCGCGCCGCTACGCCGAAGTCTCCGGCGACTTCGCTGCGCACGACTTCGACGTCGAGGCGGCGCGTCGCAGCGGTCAGCAAAGACCGTTTCTTCACGGCCTCTGCACCATGGCCCTGTGCGGGCGAGCCCTGGTCCGGACGGTGTGTGGAGGAGACCCCTCGCGTCTCCGGCGCCTTGCCGTTCGGTTTGCCTCTCCGGCCTTCCTCGATCGTGACCTGGCGATACGGATCTACTCCCTGGGCGAAGATCGCTACGCGTTCGAGGCGACAAGCGGCGAGGACACTGCCATCCGCAACGGTCTCGCCGAATTGCGGCCGCTCCGTTAGCCGGAGCGAACCGAGCGCGCCGGTCCATGGCGCCGATTTGGGCGAGGTTTAACCGGCCCGACGCCGTTGGGCCGATGCGGGTCGGACCGGTCGCCGTTGCTCTCGCGTCGTGACCGGTGCGCCTTGCGTGTTCTCTCGGGTCGGAGCGCCGAAGGTTTCCGGCGGAATGTGGGGCGTCGTTCCCCAAGCGGCCCGGCCTACGTGGTTTCGCAGCATCTCGGTGGCCTCGAACCGGCTGGCTACCGAAAGGCCGATTCCGATGGGCGTCGCCTCGCCTGTCCATGCCTCGCAGTCTCGGCAGTGGACTTCGAAACGCCCGTCGTCGAGCCGGACGAGGGTTGGGCTATGGACGCGGGGACCGCGAAAAGCCGACACAGGGGTGAATCATACAAACCCGATGGGATTAGTGCCACTATTCCGTAGAGGTCCACGGCGAGGGGGCTCCGTGCGTGATCATCACGGCCACCAGGGATTACTCTCCGTCAGGTTCCCGCACCTATGCCGTTCCCTCCATCCAGGCGGCGAACTGCTCCCATGTTGCCGCCCGCGGATGAGACTTGAAAGGCATCCAGTCGACACCGCCCCGGCTGATCTGGACCTTCCCCATCAGCTCGCCATCAGAACGGACCTCGAACTCCACGTCCACGTTCTTCACGGTGATCGGATGGGAGAGGTTCATCGTGACGTCATGAGTTGCCATGGCAGCAGAGCCTACGGAGCGAATCATCTGACGCTCAAGGGCACGTCTCGACAGCGCTCAAGTGCTCACTGTCCTGGCTTTCGAGGCGCTTTCGCTGCCGAGCGGGGTGGCGCCGAGGTCGAGTTGTGGCGAAGTTGGGCGAAAGGGTCCGTTCGTAGGGATGCACCGTCGCAGGCGCATTCGTAACCTTGGGTGCACGATGGAAAAAGAAACGATTGCGTTGGCGACCAAACTGCTGGTCAAGGCACAGGGCACGACGTTCGATGCCGAAGCCGCTGCCCTTACGGGGAGGGCATACCGACTGCTGGCAGATGCGCTCAACGCCTATGAGGACACGGCCGCATCCGCCGGGGCGGCCCGGAAGAGAGAGCGCCGTCACCTTCGCGACCGGAGATCGACCTCTGGGTCCCCCGTTCCGAGCGCGCCCGGTCGGACGCCCGAGCCCACGGCAGTCCACCATCGCAGCAGCAACTGGATCGACGCGCCGCCCCGAGGCCAGATCGACCTGAGGTTCTGAAGCGGCGCAGGCCCAGTGACCTTGGAGGCGTAGGAGGGGGAGTCCGGCGAGGAATCAAACCCGGCGGTCCGGGTCAGTTCGCATGGCAGAGGATTGAAACATGACCGCCGCCCGCTCCACATGACAAGGAAGCCGGGCCGGCAGCCCTCACGCGGTGTCCCCGTCATGCGCCCAGGAACGACACCCCGACGATTCGAACCTTTTGCTGCCGTGAGCGCGGTCGTTGTAGAAGCACTCCGGACGTATTTCCCTGGATAGTCGCACCGACATGCGTGTAGGTCGGTTCGTGTTACAGAGCCCAAGGACGAGCCGCTCCATCGATCTGCCAGCTGATGGTCGGACGAGCTTCGCATCCAGTTGCTCGCACAGCTTACGAATTGCGATCGGCTCCCGGCCATCGGTGCGCATGGTGTCGCGCGAGATGAGACAATGGAACGTGCGGTGGATCGTCCGCCATTTCTTACTCGGCGCGCTGCTGACTGCCCTCGCCACAGCGAGTCTGGTGACGGCTTCGTCGTCACTCTGGGCATCAGGTGTCGCCGGTGGCGCCACGGTGGCAAGCCGGTCCGAGGAGATCGACGGTGTTCCTCTTGTCCCGATCACCGCGGCACAGCGGACCCAATGTCAGAGGTTCGCGAACAAACTCAGGAGATCTGTCCCCTGTCCGGGCCTCCTTCCTGATGCCATTCCAGTGGCGGATACATCGCTCTCGGGTGTTCAGTGCTTGGCAGCTGAGAGCTGCGGGCCGGCATCCATCACCGTGTACCGCTCATCCTTCTTTCTGACTCAAATGAACTTCCAGGTGCCGAATGGCTATGTCGGCGTGTCGATCGACACGGAGAACGGCCCGGTTCCGGCCACGTCCACCTCTGGAGGACCGCTCGGACACTTCGTGTTCGAGGCCGGACCTGATCTGGGATCGCTGATGCTCGGGGCAGGGGCACACAAGAACCGCTTTGCCGTACCGACCTATTGCGCGCCCGTCCGGCTCTCCACGCCCCTGAGGGTTCACGGAGCGCCGGCTGCGTTGTTTCAGTGTGCAGATATTTCGACGGGCCCTGGGACAGTGGAGATCTATATCGGACACGAACTCTTGGAGTGGGAGACCGCCGGCATCGTCTGTCAAGTGAGTTTTCATGGTCACAGCCTGGTAAACATCGCTCTCGATTCTGCAGTCGCAGACGCAACACGACTGGTCTTTCCGAAGAAGCGGTGACATCTTGTCGAACCGAGTTCCCTGAGATGGACGATGTGCTGGCTTTCATGGATGATTATCGCCGTGCGCAGCGCGGCAACCTCACGCCGGGCCAGCTGCGAGATGCTCGAGCGGCGGCGATTTACACCCTTGCCTATGCGGGGCGCTGCGAGCACTCGCTCGCTCGGGGACTCACTCGAGCTGACCAAGATGCAGCGCGGCGGCGGCTACGAAGTATTGGCGAGCCAATGCTTGATCTGTAGCGATCACCGAGCCAGCGATCTGGGGCATCTCGGGTTCGGGCGTGGCACGATGGGTGGGATGAGTCCTGAAGAGCCGGAGATTCCGCGCCGCGTTGAGAAGCCTTGGGGCCACGAGATCTGGTGGGCAGTCACCGACCAGTACGTGGGCAAGGTCCTGCACGTCGACAAGGGTCACCGGCTCTCGCTTCAGTACCACGAGCAGAAGGACGAGAGCAGCTACCTGTTGTCCGGGCGGCTCCTGCTGGTCCAGGGAGAGTCGATCGATTCACTGACTGAACGTGAGGTCGGTCCCGGCCAGGCCTGGCACAACCGCTCCGGCATGATCCACACGATCGAGGCCCTGGAGGACTCCGACGTGCTTGAGGCCTCAACGCCGTTCCTCGATGACGTGGTCCGGCTCGAGGACGACTACGGCCGCGAGGGTACGAGCGAGATTTGAGCGACGTCGTTGTCGCCCAGTCCCGAACTAAGCCCTGCGGCACCCACCCGGCGTTCGACGGCATCCTCATCATCATTCACGAGTGAGTGTCACGGGACGCAGATTGAGAACTCGATCGGTCGTACGGGGCTCTCCATCGAGTGCATCCAGCTTTGTTCGGAGGCGTTCTGCGTACTCGCTTCGTAGTTCTCGGGCATCAGTCGGAGCTCGTCGCACTCACCTTGGCGGCCGTGCTCACCTTGGGCGCTCGGCGCCTGCTCGGAGCACCCAGTGGTTGACCCGGTGACGGACTTCGGGGTCGAGCGCGCGGGTCGGTTTGTAGTCATCGAGCGTCCCAACAAGCTCGAAGCCCGCCTTGGCCGCCACCCGCTCGGAGGCGACGTTGCCCGGGAGCGTCATCAGGTCCACGGTCTCGACGCCGAGCGACGCGAAGCCCCATGTGCACACGAGCTTGAGCGCCCGGGTCGTGGCGCCGCGATTGCGCGCCCATGGGGCGGCCCAATAGCCCGCCACAGCCGTGCGCTGGACGAGGTCGACTTCACCCAGCGTCATGGACCCGAGCAGCTGGCCGGTGGACGCGTCGCAGAAGGCGAAGGCTGCCCGGCCTTCTTCGTCCCAGAACCGGTCGTGCAGAGAGATCCACCCCCGGGCGTGGTGCTCCTCGTAGGGGTTGGGGATGCCAGCAGTCCAGCGAGGGATCTCAGGGTCCTGGCAGGCCCGGGTCACGGCCGGTACGTCGTGCAGGCTGAAGCGCCGCAGGGCAACCACTCCGTCGGTGAGGGGCTGGGTAGGTGCAGGAAGACCCGTCACGAAGGGAAATCGTACGGGCCACGTCGCCGCGGCGATCTGCGCTGCGGGTGCCCCACTACGCGCTTACGGCCCGCACCAGGAACGACCCGGATGCGCCGGATTGTCCCACCGAGCCGGCGAACTCCTATCACTTGTCAACCACTCTTTGGGGCTCGGGAGTGAAAACAGCGGACACGACATTGATAAGTCACTCGAGGTGAGGACGCTCGGGCTACCTAAAAGCTCCAGCCTGAGGGCGTGCTGGGCCGGACACTGCTTCCCAGAACCGGCCAACGGGGGCATTTCGGCTCGCAGACAACCAGGCGTTATCGGACGGTCTGCAGCCGGTGTCGTAGTGAGCGCCGGGGGAGCTGTACGGCACAGAGCGAGGCCTAACCCGGCTCCATCGCCCAAGCGAGGGACACCAGGCCCGTGGGACAATGCCTGCTGTATGGAAATGCGTTGTGCAGACTGCGGGTGCCTCGTAGACCGTGGAGAGGTCGTCGAGCGTTGCGGCGAGCCCGACTGCTGCTGCACCAATCTCCCCGGCAAGCGACGTGACCCCGCCCGACCCTGACGCGGTGGCAGGGCTGGTCCATGCCATTCATGGTGGCGACATCGAATCCGTCGGCCGTCTTATCGCCGCTTACCCTGAGCTTGTCAATGCTCCCCTCGGCGGACCATTAAAGACTCGCACCGCTTTGCACATCGTCACAGACTGGCCCGGCTATTTTCCCAACGGTCCCGAGATCGCCCGGATGCTCCTGGCCGCGGGAGCGGACCCAAACTACCGAGATCCCGAGCCGGGTTCCGAGACGCCACTGCATTGGGCGGCGAGCAGCGACGACGTGGATGTCGCGAGCGTGCTCATCGACGGCGGGGCCGACATTGAGATTCCGGATGGCTCGATAGGGACGCCGCTGGACAACGCTATTGCCTACGCGTGCTGGAATGTCGCCCGCCTCCTCGTCACCCGCGGGGTCAAGATCGACAAGCTCTGGCACGCAGCTGCGCTCGGGTTGTTGACCCGCTTGACGGAGCTGGTAGAGGAGGAGCCTGAGAGCGCAGAACTCTCGAAGGCGTTCTGGCACGCTTGCGCCGGCGGCCAACGACGGGCGGCTGAGTACCTTCTTCTTCGAGGGGCTGATCTCAACTGGGTTCCCGAATGCGCAGAAGGGACTCCTCTGGACGCGGCGAACGGACTGGGGACTCGTCAGGAGAATGTCATTACTTGGCTCCGCGAAAACGGCGCCCGCTCGGCCGAATCGGGATAGGACACCCACCTCGAAACCGGATAGTGGATCCGTTTTCTCCATATCGCGGCGTGGGAGTCCAACTACGGTGACAACGGTCTCCACCGCTCCTTAACGGCTACGGAATGAGAACGTGAGTCTCGAATCCACTCTCCTGCGGCGGGGTCGTAAAGCCACCCTCGATCCCTTTTTGCAGCGCTGGTAGGAGAGTGGCGTCACGGAAGCTTTCCCAATCAGCTTTCGAGTCGTACATCGCTATCACTGTCCAACCGCCTTCGGAGGCTCCTGCTGCGTGAAGTGTTTCGCCGCTAGGGCGTGGGCTCCCGCTCGGGTGTACAACCGACACAACAGCGTCATATTGCTCCTGCGTACCACCGGGAAAGAAATGCACGACTCCGTACGCCACTGGGGGCCCCCTGATGCTTCGTGAAGCGGCTGTCAATTTCGACCGCGGCTCACAGTACCCCTTTCAAAATTGCGGAGAAGGCTGAGATGTGCCTGGGCATTCCATCAGGGGATCTGAAGTCGCGCTCGTTCGAACTCAATACCGGTGAACAGGGAGCAGTCCTGTCGGAGATAGGGCCGTGGGGGCGGGAAATCAGAAGGTGCCGGGCACTTCCAGCGGATCGAGGATCGTCACCTCTGGCTCTCCGATGATGCTTGCGCCGCTGAGGAATTCGCCCATTCTCGTGGCACCAGCGAAGAACGCATTGAAGGTGTCTGCGTCTGGCCACTCGTCAATCACGACCAGATCCTTGCCGTCGGTGAACATTCTGTGTCCTATTTGACCCAAGCTCTTGCCATAGGCCGTGATGTCTTCTGGCACCTCTGCGTGGGCCCTCGCCCACTCGGCAGCCTTGCCGACATCAGAAACCGAGAATCGAGCAACAACGATGACGCTCACAGCAACCCTCCCTCGATCGGCTGTCCGCTCCTTCTGGGGAGGACTAGCAAGCACTCTAGGGTCAAAGAGTTCTGGTACCAAGCAAGATCTGCTCAGAAGGGCGCGCTCCGGTCGCGGCGTACCGGGGCAGGCCGTTCCAGAGCCCGTAGCCTCTTCCGGTGACCTCAGAACGAGCTGACGATCTTCTCGCACGGACGCGGCTCGTGCTGATCTGTGGGCTTCCAGCCTCGGGCAAATCGACTCTCGCTCGGCAGCTCGCACTCAAAATCCTCGCCATCAGATTGGATAAGGACGGGTGGGCGACTCAACTGGGCGCCGATTTGTGGGATGACGAATTCCGAGTGCGTCTCGAACATCAGCTGTGGGTTCTTTCCCAGGATCTCCTCGCCCGGGGCCAAAGCGTGATTTTGGAATGGGGCCATTGGGCGCGAGTTGAACGTGATGAGAAACGACTCGGGGCGCGAGCTTTGGGGGTGGGAGTCGAACTGCGTTACCTCGATGTGCCCTTGGAGGAGCTGATCGAGCGAGCTGAACGTCGCAATGCATCGGGCGAGTGGACAGCCTCGCCGATGACAAGGGCTCACTTTGAGACGTGGGCAACGGTTTTTCAACCTCCCGACGAGGAGGAGATCCTGTTGTTCGACAAGCCCATTGTCGAAGGTTGACTTCGGCGAGCCGTCTCGCCCGCTACCAGGGGCGTCCCGAAGTGCCTGATTCGCAAGGTGGGACCCCGACTCGTCGTTAGGGAGCAGTCACCGCGCAGGGACTACTGGCCCAATTCAGGCATCGCTCAATGAGTCGCGCAGCGACATCGCCCAGGACCCGGCCCAGGCATCGAGTGCTTCAAGGGCGACTCCGAGCGAAGTGCCCATTCGACTCAATACGTACTCATCATCGCTCGTGCGCTCGACCAGCCCCGATGAATTGAGCTCACGGAGGCGGTCGTAGAGGACGCTCGACGACATGCCGTCACATTTGGCACGGAGAGCTCTCGCTCCTAGTGGCCCGTCACGCAGTTCCCAGAGGATTCGAAGTGCCCAGCGCCGCCCCAGGAGGTCCATCGCAGCCATCAAGGGACGTCCGGTGGTTGACCCTCGAACGTTCTGCCCTGGTCTTGGTATCGCGCTGCGAGCCACTCGGGGTCCTCTCAGGAGTCAATTGCGTTTTGATTTCCGAAACAGTAGCCTGGCCAGCGTTTCGGAAATCAAAACGTAGGAGGAAGGATGCCCAGGATCGATCCAGTCCAACCACCGTACGAGGGCAGCGTCGGGGACCGGCTGGAGGCGATGATGCCGCCCGGGGTTCCGCCCATCGGTCTCTTCCGAACATTCGTCAAGAACCATCCGATGGCAGATGCCATGGGGAGCTGGGGTAGCTACGAGCTCAGCAAGCGACTGTCGTTGTCCATGCGCGACCGGGAGGTCGTGATCGATCGAACGTGTGCACGCTGTGGCTGCGAATACGAGTGGGGCGTGCACGTCGCATTCTTTGCCGACCGGGTCGGGCTGACATCTGCACAAATCATGTCCCTCACTCATGGAACGTCAGCCGATCATTGCTGGTCCAGCCCGAGGGATCGTGTCCTCATCGATGTGGCCGATGCGCTGCACGATAGGAGTCGCATCGATGACGCGCTGTGGGAACGCCTGTCGGAGGAGATGACCGAAGTTGAGATCTTGGACCTGCTCATGCTGTGTGGCTGGTACCACGCGATCAGCTTCGCTGCGAACGGCGTCGAGTTGGAGATGGAGCCTGTAGCGCCTCGATTCAGTGACGTTTCCTAGGATCGATTGCCGACCTTCCCGGCGAACGGGGGCATGTGTTGGTGTCAGTCCGTCACCACCACATAGTTGGGTAATGGCGGTCGGAGTGCTTGGAGAGGTTGTTCACAATCACGGCTACCGCAAGCAGAATCATGGATCCCGTCAGAACGGGCGTGAGGACGAACACGTAGCCGAGACGGTGACTTGAACGGGGCCGAGTACGGCAATGAGTGCAGTCGCCCCGGCCGGAGGATGCAAGCAGTGGGTGACTTGCAAAATCGCGATTGTCGTGGCGACGGCCACAGCCCCAGCAAGGCCGACGTGTACTCCGATCGCCTTGTACGCAGTGACGCCGACAAACGCGGCCACCAATTGACCGATGATGAGATTTCGAGGTTGTGCAAAGTCGGAATGAGGAGCTCCATACAGCAATGCAGCAGACGCTCCGAACGATCCGATGAGAAACAGCCTGGTCGACACGGGTAGGTCGACGTACAGGCTGGGAATCGCAATCAGGAAGATCCCAATGGCGGCGGCACCCCAGCTGAGAAGTACGACTGAGATGGGCAGTCTTGTGGTGGTACGCGAACCAGTGCCGCGCATGCGCCCGAAGTATTGGGCCAATGGCGAGTCTGGTGGTGTCTCCCCCATCTATTGAAGCTATCCGGTTCAGGTCGCTCTTCCGTGGCCATTTGCTTCCATTCGTCTCCATGGACAAACCTCAGAGCACTGCTCGCCGAACCTGCCAACGGGAACTCACCCTTGAGCGTCAGATGGGGATACGCGCTGCGGGGGCGCTTGCCCTCAGGCGGCCTCGGTCGGTGAAGTCCAGAAGAAGGACTGGTGTCCATCTGCGGCGTAGGCCGTCAGCGCGGCTGGGTCGCGAGGAGTCCAAAGGACGGTGAGCCAGCCGGGTCCCGCGTTGACATCAGCGATTCTGATCCCGTGGCGACGGTCGACTTCGACGGTAGTGACCGCTGGTCCGCACTGGAAAACCGCAAAGGAAAACTCGCGTCGGGCATCGAAGGGCGACCTTCGGGACGAGCCTTCCATCCGCAAGTGGAGGGCCTCTCTTCCGTCTGGGATATCCCAACGTTGCCTCCGCGACCACCCACTCCCGCCGCCCGACAAGTGCTCCCACGTTCCTGTTTCATTCTGCTGGAATTCGTCCGATCCGAGCACTTCACGCCCCTTGCGATTGCGGCCATAGCCAATTACGACCGCGAGACCGTCGTACTTGTCGACATCAAAGGGCATAAATGTGCCATTGAATACCGGCGACTCAGACGGCCACGGCCCCTCCCCGTCTATGACGGCGCTCACCACCTCGTCACTCGGCCACCAAATCATTGGCACAGGTCTCCGCCTCCCAAGCAAGCAATTTTGCCAGATGAATTGGTGCGCCGACGTGTAGCAACGCACCCCGATCCGGCGCACGGGGTCACATGTCGCCAAGGTCATGGCGAACTGGGGTGAACTCGATCAGCCGATCGAGAAAGGTCTGCTCCCATTGTCGCAGCCATCGCCCTTGGCCCGCTCCCGAACAGCGGGGATCAATCACGCCCCTCGGCGTCGTCAACCAGCTCACAAGGCGCAGATCAATGCCTACGCCCGGAAGCACCTCCGGACGTAGAAGCGTGGCGAATCCAGGCTCAGTCACGGGATCAGGCTCTGTGAAAATTCTTTTCGCATTCCCGCAGTAGCTTGTGAGGGGGACACTTTCGGTTGCCGACCACGCTGACCTCTGAGATTCTGGATCCATGGCGCAAGATCTCAATGGCTCCGCCGGTATCGCGGTGTTCAATAGTGGCCCGATGGACGGAAAAGAGCATCCAACCGCAGGTGAAACGGCTGAGCTTTGCGTCGTGATGAACGATGGTCAGATACGGTCGCACGCTCTCGCCACACTCGATCCAAGCTACGGAATGCCCCACCGTCTTGGTGTACTGGCGCAGGCAAGGTTAAGAACCTCAGTGAACGAAAAATGGTGAAGGCTTCGGCCACCGGTTTGCTCGCTGAGGCGCTGAAGGACACGCACTACTTGGGCTGCGTGGCCACGGCGACCAGTGCGAAGGCATCGGTGGCCTCGTCCGGAACATCTTCGATGCGATGGAAGGCGACGTCTTCGAACGTCAGCGTCCGGGGGATCCCTTTGGCAGCCCCCTCCCAGAAGTTGGGGAAGTACTGGTAGTACATCTCGACCTGATCGAAGTACGCCCCCAAAGTCCGCTCAAGCGACAGGGCGGTGAACTCTTGGACGTGGGACGGGTCCATATGGCGTCGGTCCTCATAGCGGTTGTAGGTCATTGTGCGGTTCGGAGTGCCCACCACGAACGTTCCTGGCTGGTTCATCATGGACACCGCATTCTCCACATAGGTGAAGTAGTCCTCCAAGTGCTCGATCGTCTCCATGGAGAGCACTACATCGACACCACCGATACCGAGTGCATCCCCGAGATTGAGTTCGCAGGCGTTGGCACACAGGAACTGCGCGTTGGTCAGCTGAAATTTTTCGCCTAGGCCAACAACGTTCGGGTCGAGATCGATCCCCACGACTTCGGCGCACCGGGGCGATAGGAGCGCCACTCCGAATCCGGTGCCACAACCAAAATCGAGCACGTGATGCTCGGACTGCACGAAGAGCTCTGCCGCCCAGACGTAGCGGGAGACGTGGAGAATTGCGTCCAACGAGTAGGGCGGTCCGCCCTGCAATTCGAAACGGGCATGCGTCTCGGGGTGCGCGGATGCCGAGTCCGGCGAAACCATCAATTCCGCCAGGTCCGCTGAGAAGGTCGTCGGAGACAAGGAGGAACTGATGAACGGACGCTCCTGACGGGTGGTAGGCACATCGATACGGGGCGGATTTCGTACAAGCCGCATAGCGAGATCCTGACCGTGTGGCTACCGGACGCAACCGTGGCCGGGAATGAGCCGCCGAGTGAGGCGGGATCTGCGGCCTTACAGTCTCTGGATACCCCGAGGCGGCCTAATCGAGGGTCTGCCACCCATTGGTACGTGTTGAGCACCTCGACGACCCCATCGGGCTGAGCGTTCCCCTGATCCCCGGTCACACGACCATTATCGGCCTCCGATTTCAATGACTAAAGGCCCGTATGGCCGCCTGGTCGGACTAGCCCGAAAGTGGCGGACGGTCCCACCGAATCGGCGATCTGGGTCAGGTCATCTGCCTCAGTCAGCTGGATTCTCTGCGAACTGAACGTCCTGCCAATCGAGCCCGGGAAGCGGTGAGATCTCGAAGATCTTGGGCGGCAAGTGTTCGTCAAATCCAACCTCATCCATCTCCAGGACTCGGTAAACCGATCCTCTGAACCAACTCGCCGCACGGAGAATCACGCCCCGTTCACGGTCAATGGCTAGGAGGATCTCGTCTGCATCCCCGATGACGAGTCCGTATAGCCCTCGGCCTCGTCTCCGTGGAGGCCCGCGCCGAATGCTGAATTTTGCATCCAAGGTTTGGCGTCCCAGCCACGAGCCTGCTGCGACGTCTTCGATCTCGATGAGGGACGGATAGTCGGCCGTGCTAACGAGATGTTCTCCTGGCCCTTCTCCGTGTCCAGAGTTCAGAGCGCCTGCGTTGGTTCGTGACACGCCATGACCGTTGCTCCACCACGTTGCTCCATGGAAGACGACATCCACCTCCCTTCTTCCCGCAACGAAGGTCGCCCGTCTCCAGGGCTCCGCTATCCAGATGCGCCAATGTTCATCGGTCTCCTCGGGTCGTGGCACATTGGATTGGGACGTAATCAAGCTGAAATTCTCACCCTCCGCTCGTTTCCGTTCGATCTGTGCATGCACGCCTGGGAAGCCAGAGCCGTATCGCGCCATTCGCGCCCGGCTAAACGCAAGGTGCGCCAACGTGATCCCGATGTCGAGAGAAGATCCAGGGCTTCGTCGGCCATTCCAGCCACGGGCTAAGGCTACGTTCGGACTTCAACCGAGACCAGCTCCAAGGTCGTTACGACCGGCGCTAAGAACCCACAATTCCGGCGGTGTACGGGGCAGGTTGATTCTGAGTACACGTGGCCCGACGATCGGATGGAGCTATGACCTCCTCGCGATGACAATCAGCTCTCGCTCACCCGGAGCCGACGGTCGCCTATCCCAGTCACCGAAGACATTTTCGACCGAGAATCCCGATGAGGTGAGAGATTGTCTGAGCAACTCTTCGCTGCGGAATCGAAGGGCAAAAGGCGAAACCAGTTCCTCATTACTCTCTAAGTGGCGTCGGTGGCCGACCGCGTGAACGACATCACCCTCCACGTGTGTTAGCTCGGTCCAGGACTCGATTCGACCGTAAGGGGATTCCGGGATTATCCGCTTGCGACCGGTCCAGCGTTTCCACTCCCGCGCTCGCGGGTCGCGGCTCTCGAAGGCCAAGTATCCCCCCGGCCTGAGCGCTTCCTTCAACCCAGCCAAGGCCTCCAGCCAATCGGCATCGTTCAAGATGAACTGGGCTACGTGGCCGCTCATGATTGCCAGGTCCGCCCCTGGCGTTCCCAGTTGCCCAGCACCCCCCTGGACCCACTGGACAGCGTCCGCTCCAGGCTTTTGCCGGGCCGCCTCCAGCATCACAGGAGAGGGATCGACCCCGATCATTCGATAGCCCAAATTCGCGAACTCGAGAGTGATGATGCCCGTACCGCACCCAAGGTCGACGACCGTCTCAGCACTGACCTCTTCAGCAACTCCAAGATAGAAGGCGGGTTGCGTTCCAGGCTCGTACGAGTTCACCGAGTCATAGATCACTACCTGGCGCGGATCGGTGAACTCGGGAGTAGGCATGGCTCAAGTTTCGGCTACCGAATTGGAAGGGTAGTGCTCTTCGTGGTCCCCTGCCGGCGTACTGCGCTACGCCGGACTATGCCCTCGTGCGGCGTCAGGTGATGCGGTAAACCCGGTACTCCACACCGCCGCCTTCTTTGAGTCGGCCCTCTGATACGAAGAGGCTGGTGGTCAACCACTTGTACCGTTCGTCACCGGTCTCGAAGCGGGGCGTGGTCCTGAAGTACTGGTCGCCCCAGTCGGTGCCAGCGCCGCTGGCGATAGCAGTCATCACCGTGTCGTTGAGCTCGAGTAGGCCCGTGTAGTGCGTGAAGATGGAGGCCCCGTCCTCGGTGCCGATCTGGCCCCGGACATCAACTTGTCCCCATCCATCCGTGCCGATCACGATCCAGTCTCCGCCACCGGACAACATCCGTCCGTTCAGCCGCTTCCCGGTCACTTGTCCCTCGACCACTTCGAGGAACATGCGGCTTCCGAAGGACACGGGCGGTTTCAGCGTCGCGTAGTAGTCAAACTCGTGGACAAGCTCCATGTCCATCGCCTCCTCAGGTACACGGACTGTATCCGTCCCAGCCTTTGTGGGCACCAGTACGATTACTCGGGGCATTTACCCAGTCGGGCGTTTGACGGCGCACCCGCCCGGGTCAGGTTCGACGCAGCGTCGTTTCCTGAAGCGCCAGACCGTCTCACCATCCCTGCGGTAGGGGCGAGGGGTCGAGCTCGCCTTGGTGACCGTATCGGGTGTAATGATCGGTCTCGTGGAGACCGCTGAGGTACCACAGGAGGTCGCTCGCCTACGTCACCAATTCGCCGACCGCATCGTGTCACTTGACGAGACAGCGTGGGATGAAGCGTCTTGGTGTTCGGGCTGGCAAGTGCGGGACGTACTCGCCCACCTTGTAAAGAACGCTGAGTCCACTCCGCGGTCGTTGATAAGTGACCTGCTCCGAGGTGGATTCCGAGCCGACCACTCGGTGAACAAAGCAGCCAAGCGACTCCGCGGGGTGCCTGTCACGGAGCTGGCTGATCGGCTCCGTAGAGCGGCTGACGAGCGCCTTCGTTCTGGCGGCTCCTCGAAACCATTCGGCATGGGCGACGTTGTCGTGCACAGTGCAGATGCATTTCGGCCATTGGGCGTGGACATTGACCTACCTTCCGACGTTGCGGCATCCGTCTTGGACGCTTACTGGCACAGGGCGCGGGCGGTCGTCCGTGCAGCACCTCACAGTGGGCACCGCTTGGTGGCGACGGACCTTGACTGGTCCAGGGGAAGTGGAACGGAGATAAGAGGGATGACCATTGACCTCGTTCTCTTCGTAGCCAACCGGCGCCAAGTTCTCCCGCGCCTAGAAGGACCGGGGCTCGGGGTCTTACGTTGAGAAGGACCCAGTCCCGGCGAAGGGACACCGCTGGTACAGAGAATTGTCCTACGGGTCCTGAAACGCCGGGGTATAGCAAACAGCCACGAGCAAGCCTTCGGGGCTCAACAACCGAGCGGTGATCTGACCCCACGGCTCCGTGCGTGCACCGTGGATGAGGCGATAACCCTTGGCAGTCAGTTCAGCTGCCGCAGCGGCCACATCAGCGACCTCGAACTCGATGCTTGCCTGAGGGGTGGGGATCTCGACGGGCCATTCAGTGGTTCCGAAGCAGGCATTCGCCGCTTCGGAAAGGGGCCAGAGTCCGAAGTGTTTGATCCCTTCAAGCTCGTGGGTGAACACGTAGTCA
>Ga0182024_10001181_pt1 | contig 67665 bp, 50 predicted proteins | sample P32metaG_FD_120480 | JGI IMG/M metagenome (GOLD analysis project Ga0182024, IMG submission 120480) | Permafrost microbial communities from Stordalen Mire, Sweden - P3-2 metaG (Illumina Assembly) | ecosystem: Environmental > Terrestrial > Soil > Wetlands > Permafrost | place: Sweden: Stordalen...
ATCCGGAGTGGGTCTTACCGGTGCTTTGCACGCCGGGCACACCAGAATGTCGAGCAGCTCTTGCGGGATCGGCATAATAGGTTCCTTGGTCGAATCGGAACTGTAACAAAGCGGTGGACGACAGTCGATAGTTTACAATTGAAAGTGGAACGGACAAGTCCGAGACTTCGATTCGCTGGGCGGTACCGGTCTGCTGGGCGAGGGGTTCTACTTTTGGTTATTTTGGACGAAGTTCGCTGATTTCTGAAGCGCCTGCAGCGAGGCTTCGTGAGCTTTGGCGGAATGTTCCATGGCTTGCTTGGAATGTTCGTGGCCAGTTTGGTGGTCACCTTTATCGTGATGCGCGGCAGCGGTGCGGTGGGCGTGTGCGGCGAGATCATGGAACTCGGCCGCTCTCTGGTGCGATTGGTTTGGCATGATAGGTCCTCGATCTTCAGATTAACGTCATCGCTCGGCAGCACCAGCCCAAAAACGTTAGCTCCGACGTCGGTTAGAAGCGGGTGCTATTTAGGCGCTGCCACCGCAGGCTCCAACTGCGCGATCTGTTGCTTGATCACATCGGCGCTGGGGCCGGGTGGAACGTAGGTTAGGCAGTTGCGCAAGTGCTGTAGGGCGCCGGCGTAGTCGCGTTTGCCGGCCAGGATTACGGCCAGGAGCTGCTCGTCGTTCGGCGCAGTATGGAGCGGGTCCATGGCCAGGGCTTTGGTGGCGCTTGCTTCCGCTACGTCGACTTTGCCAAGTTTAAAATTTCCGAGCGCGTTGTAATACCAGCTTTGCGGCGTGCCGCGAGGGTTGAGTTCCAGTTCATGCGATGTGTCATCGACAACATCCTGCCACTTGCCGGCTTGCGCTGCAATCGGAGCCAGCTGTTGGTAGGGAAGAATGAATTTCGGATCGGCAACGACGGCTTTCGAAAAAGAGTTGTAGGCATCCTGCGGGTGCGCAGACTCTTGAATTTTTCCCAGCTGATACCAGGCTTCGGCAAATTGCGGGTAGGCCTGGGTCGCTTTCTCGAGATCGTGTTGGGCTTTATCCGGTTTTTGATCCAACCACTCGGTTCGGGCTTTATCGTAGGCTTTCATCGCATCCTTGGGAGCCGACGCGGAAGTGCTGCTGATGGCGCCCCCGGTTGAATTGTCTTCGCGTTTCAGAGTGATGGTGCCAATGTTGGGGTCGTCCTGCATATTTCGGTTCACGATGGTGACCGAGCTGGAATCGAAACCCGGTAATGCCGCTTGAACGGAACAGCCGACAAATTGAGTTGCGAACTTAGGTTTCACTTCGGAATTGCCGACCTCGGAAGGGCCGTTGCCCGCGGGAGCGATGAGGAATCTCCCCTTGGGATCGGTCGCAGACGTGTAGCGAGTTTTGCCATCGCAGTTTACGGTGAGGGGGATGGAATCCCAAGGCAAGGAGCCTCCGGCTATGGAGACATTCCCTACCAGATAATCTCCCGGGCGGCCTTGCTTCATCAGATTGTCCCAGTTGGAAAATTTTCCGATGTCGGTGGAAGCGGCGGGACCTACCGAGGGATTTGCCGCGGCAGTGGTACCTCCGGAACTGGAACCGCCTCGGGCTTGTGAGTAGGTTGTACCGCTGACGCTGAGAGATGCGGATAGGAGCAGCAGGAGTTTCGTTTTCATGGCATGCCTCATGCGAATTATGCTCCAAAATCGGAATCACCGAAGCGGAAATCTTCGGCGAATCCGAATACCCAGGCGCGGGCGGAAGGTAGCGAGGTTATAGAGCTTGTCTCCTAAAAGCGTGAGCCCTGGGTGGGCTTCAAGCCGTCTTCACATGCGAGTAACAAAATAAGTGTATTGGTGGTGTTGGCGGGCTCGGGACGTGGACACTGCGGACATTATTCCGGCGTAATTGCGTCGGTCGCGCCAGCATTGTGTTGGTCCGGTGCGTTTGCGAAAAGCCGGCTGGAAGCCGGCGCTACCAGTTGGCGAAGGGTTAGTAGCACGATCCGAAACCAAGTGAGGGTTGGAATTTGCGTTGCGCGGTCTTCTTGACTTTGGTGTGCGCGCTCGGCGCGCGTGGTGTCGTAGCGCAAAATGCGATGTTGCGCGGATCCGCGGCTAGTTCGACGGATGCCGGATGTGTTCGCGGAGCAGAAGGTGCTGAGGTTCCGGAGCCGGAAGACTTGCGAAGTGCGGCGGGTGTGCTGAAGGTAGACTTGGCGTTTCGCAGTTATGTGGACGAAAAAAACGAGGTGCGGTACTGCTATGTGACCCCTGGCGGGGGAATCTCGCCTACGCTGCGAGTGAGTCCAGGCGATACGGTCATTTTAAATTTGAAGAACGAAGCTGTTGGCGTTTCGAATGCTGGCACGTCGCTGAAACCGGAGATTTCGCACCAGCACATCGAGTTAGCCACCGACGCCTCTTGCACGAATGGCGCGATGAAGCCAACTTCGACGAATCTCCACTTCCATGGGCTCACGGTTCCTGCGGTTTGCCATCAGGACGACGTGCTCCGGACCATGATTCAGCCGGGAGATGCGCCGTTCGAATATCGATTCCGAATTCCCGCTGACGAACCGCCCGGGCTGTACTGGTATCATCCGCACATTCACGGAGCGACAAAGGCGCAGGTTTTGGGTGGAGCTTCCGGAGCTTTGATCGTCGAGGGAATCGAGCGGGCCAATCCCGATCTTGCGAGTTTACCTGAACGGGTTTTGGTGATTCGCGACCAGAACCTGCTACACCCGAGCGCTCTGCCTTCCACCAATGGCGCCGCGTCGTTTCCGCCGGTGGTGCTGGACCGGGATGGCGACGTGATGAACACCGGAACCGGAACTGGCAAGCCCGCTGAAGATCTTTCTCTTAATTTTGTGCCGGTTCCCTATCCGGACTATCCACCGGCGGTGATTACCATGAAACCTTCAGAGCGCCAGTTGTGGCGGGTGCTCAACGCGTCGGCGATCACCTATCTGAACCTTCAAGTGCTTTTCAATGGCGAGCCACAAGCGGTGGGCGTGGTCGGGCTCGACGGCGTGCCGATCAACCAAACCGGCCGACCTGGCAATTACGCGCTTTGGCAGAATCACCTCGGGATTCCTCCGGGCGGCCGGATCGAATTCGTGGTGAAGGGTCCAGGAGAAGGCACGCGAGCGAGCCTGGTCACCCGCAGCGTCAATACCGGTTCGGTCGGCGAGAACGATCCGACGCGACCGCTCGCGAGCATCCTGGCCAGGGGTGATGCGCGGGAGCCGCGGTCGAAATTGGCCGAGAAGCCTGAACCGCTGCCGCCTGCGCGGTTGGCATGGGTCGGAGGCGTTACCCCGGCGCGGACTCGAAAGCTCTATTTCTCAGAGACACCGCGAGATCCTCACGATCCGAATAGCCCGACTGCATTTTTTCTGACCGTTGACGGCCAAACTCCCAAAGCGTTTGATCCCACCTCCGGCATCGTCAACATCGTTACCCACCAGGGAGATGTGGAGGACTGGATCATCGAGAATCGCACCCAAGAAGTGCACGCATTTCACATTCATCAAGTTCACTTCATGCTGCTGGAGTGGTTCGGGCTGCCTGTCGGGGAGCCGTTTCTGCGGGATACCGTTAACGTGCCGTTCTGGGATGGGGAAAGTACCGTCTACCCCCGAGTAAAGCTACGCGTAGATTTCCGCGATCCTGATGCGGTCGGGCTATTCCCGTATCACTGTCATCTTTTAGAACATGAAGATGGCGGCATGATGGGGCTTATCCGCGTGGAGCGGCTCGAACAAACTCACTAAGACCGCGAAATTGTAAAATCGGAGATCTTCTTCCGTTGGTAAGACAGATTTCATGCGGATGTCATCTGGCAATAACAGTTGTCGCGTATCAACCTCCACACGTTTGAATCCGGCCGCTTTTGGCGTTCCCCGCGAGGTGTGGCTCCTCGTCAGGCGGTTAAGGTTTTCAGATGAGTGTGTCGTTCAATCTGAGTGAGGAGATTTCATGATCCAAAAGAATTTGCGCTGGATGGCGGCCATGCTGCTCGCCACGAATCTGACCGCAGTCACACCGGGCCCGGTGTTTGCGGGCGGGAACGGGAACGGAAAAGGGAACAGCGGCGGTACTACCACCACGCCGATCAAGCATGTGGTTGTCATTTTCCAGGAAAACGTGTCGTTCGATCATTATTATGCGACCTATCCCGATGCCGCCAATCCCAGCGAACAAGTGCAGTTCCATGCCAAAGCACATACTCCGACCTTGAACGGATTGACGCAGGGATTACTGGACCACAATCTCAATCAGGACAAAAGCGCGTTCATCTACCAGCCGGTGCGCTTGGACCCCAGCCAGAACTATACGTGCGATCAGAATCATGACTACACACCCGAGCAACAGGCGTTCGATAGCGGATTGATGGACAAGTTTCCTGAGTTCACCGCGACGGTTTGCCCTGCTTCCACGTATTCGGACGTTTCGGCGCTGGGTGCTGGGGTGGTGATGGGTTACTACGACGGAAACACCGTGACCGGGCTGTGGAACTACGCGCAGTACTTCGCCCTGAATGACAATTTCTATGGAACGAACTTTGGGCCGTCCACACCGGGAGCCATCAATGTCATTTCCGGAATGACCGGTGGTGTTGATCCGGCTGCGAACGTGGGCGCTACTGCAGCCGGCGACGTGATCGTAACCGGCGGCCTCAGCAGTTTGATCGGCGATGCCGATCCTTTCTACGATGATTGCAGCGGCAGTGAACGCGCTGGAATGCTGAGCACCAACAAAAACATTGGCGATTTGTTGGGCGCCAAGGGCATCTCTTGGGGATGGTTCCAGGGCGGGTTCACACCGACCACTGCCTACGTTCCTGCCAGCGGCGGCGCAGCGGCAGTTCCCGCGAAATGCGCGACCACCACGAACCGCATTGACGGTACGCCCGAGACGGCCTATAGCCCGCACCACAACCCGTTTCAATACTATGCGTCCACCTCCAATCCGCATCACCTTGCGCCGGCTTCGCTTAACGAAGTTGGGCATGATGGTCCGGCGAATCACAATTATGATCTAAGCTATTTCCAGAAGGCAGCGCTCGCGGGCGGGCTCCCGGCCGTCAGCTACCTGAAGGCGAATCGAGCGCAAGATGGCCATCCGGGCAATTCGTCGCCGCTCGACGAGCAGGTCTTTCTTGCCAATACGATTAACTTTCTTCAGTCGCTCCCGGAATGGGATGAGACCGCGGTCATTATCACGTGGGACGATTCCGACGGCTGGTACGACCACGTGATGCCGCCAATCATCAATCAATCGACGAGCACCGCGGATGCATTGACCGGCCCTGGGGCTTGTGGCAATGGTTCCGGCGCTCTTGCGGCGTTGCAGGCGCGTTGCGGATATGGACCGCGTATTCCGATGCTGGTTATTTCGCCTTACGCCAAGAACAACTTCGTGGACCACAGCCTGACCGATCAAAGTTCGGTTGTTAAATTCATCGAGGAAAATTGGGAGCTGCCGCAAATTGGGAATGGCTCGTTCGATCAGGTTGCCGGGTCGATCCAGCACATGTTCAATTTCAACGACAAGCGGACGGACAAGGTTATTCTCAACCCATCGACCGGGCAGGTTGTTTTCAGTCACTGACCGGCAGATCCACTACTGCATCGCCTGACCTATACACGCTGGCTCGCCTTTATTCGGGCGAGCCAGTTTTATTTTTGCCGGGCTCATGAAACGTGAGCCCTTTCTCTATACGGCTGGCACTGTTGCAAGGGCGCACCGCTGTACTACACTGCGAAGTCTATGAAAGAGCGCAAACTCATCGAAGAAGCGAGCCGGCTTGCCAAGCCTTATTGCATTATGAAAGGCAGCAAATTCCGCCTCAAAGATTTCGACCCGGCCGACACCAACGGCGTGAAATCCAAGCAGCGCGCCGAGAAGTTGCGCGAACAGAGCAGCGCCATGGCCAGCCAGATGCAAGAAAAACTATATGCCCAAGATCGCTGGGCGTTGTTATTGATTTTCCAGGGAATGGACGCTGCGGGCAAAGACGGTGCCATCAAGCACGTCATGTCAGGGGTAAATCCACAAGGCTGCGACGTTCATGCGTTCAAGACCCCCACCAATGACGAACTAGATCACGATTTTCTGTGGCGCTGTCACAAGGTTATGCCCGAGCGAGGAAAGATCGGAATTTTTAATCGCTCGTACTACGAAGAGGCGCTGATCATCCGGGTACATCCGCCGTTGCTGAAGAACGAACGGCTTCCCGACCCGCTGGTGACTAAGCATATCTGGGATCAACGCTATGAGGACATCAACCGATTCGAACGATATCTGACGAGAAACGGCGTGACCATTCGAAAGTTCTTTTTTCACATCTCGAAGGAAGAACAGAAGAAAAGATTTCTGGCGCGGCTGGAAGACTCGAAGAAGAACTGGAAATTTTCGATGGATGACATCAAGGAACGCGGTTTCTGGAAAGACTATCAGGAAGCGTACGAAGAGATGGTGCAGAATACCGCCACCAAGCATGCGCCATGGTATGTGGTGCCGGCCGACAATAAATGGTTTTCGAGACTAGTGGTGGCATCGGCCATCGTCGAAGCCCTCGATGAGTTGGATCTGGCCTTTCCGGACGTGGATAAGGCCAAGAAAAAGGAACTGGCGCAGATACGAGATTCACTGCTTGCAGAGAAGGACTGATCGACACGCGGCGATCGGGTTGGCGTAGAACGTCGCAGTTCGGCGAGAAAGCGCGTACAGGAGACCGAGAGTCGCCTCACTCCAAGATCCGCGGTTTTATTTTGGCGAATAGTGGTAACGCAAATCCAGCGGAAGGCGACCGGACCGCTGCCTGGTGTTGTAGTCCAATTGATACTGTTGATGCTCGGCGTCAACCGGATAGTCTTTCCCGTCGGGATAGGGATAGGACAGCAGTGAGTGGCGCGGTAGCGGCTCAACCGTGAACGCATGCGCTGCGTAGAAATCGAGGTCCTTCTCGAAGCCGTCGGCGTAGAAGAAGTAATCGCGCACCCAGCCCGCAGGCACTGCAGGCAACTGCCGCGGATCGAAGTCCAGCTTCACGCCTTCGCCGGAACTGAAGACTACAAACCTATCGTCCGACCGCTCCAGCAAATCGCGGACATCGCCGTAGCGAGTATAGTTCCCTGCCGCGCGCGCATATGGACCGGTCGGGCTGCGCTGTGCATACGAGTACGTTGTATCGCTGGCCGGCGAGAGTCGAATTTCGCGTGGATAGCCGAGAAATTCGAGCGCGGCCGAGGCTAGCGGGATTTCCGCGACGCGTACATCTTTCGGGTCAGGAGTCTGGTCGATACGGATCGTGTCCCAATAAATCTTAAGATTGTTGACGATGCGAATGCGCCGCGTGCCCGGCGGCAGTTTTCCAGTCAGGTCAGTCACCATGGTGCGCGCCAGACCCGCGGGGAAGCCCATGTCATCGACAACGCGAATCCATTTGCCGTGCGCATCTTGGGCTTCGACGTAAGGCGCGATCACTTTGATGCCGGCCTGATCGGCGGAATACATCGAGGTCGCAGTGAAATAATCGGTGTAACCGTCCAGGATCAACCGCAGCGGCTTGTTCGCATCCCAAGCGCCCAGATCGAGTTCAAGATAGTGGAGCTTGGCGAAGCCTGCGAAGGGCAAACCTTCAAAACTGCTCACGTATTTGCGGTCGTGCTTGGAAATGAGAGGCAGGACGTTATTGCCAAGATCGTCCCACGCGCCGGCGGGCGCATGAGAGTGCTGACTGTCGCTGGCGATGACCCGGAATTCCGGAAACGGCGGCGCACTGACGAATCGCTCGTTCGGGTAAACGTCGTAATCCGCGGGATGATCGATCGCCAGCAGGCGAACTTTATCGAGATAAACGGTCTCTTCCATCGGCTCCATGAAACGGAAGCTGAGGAGCCCATTCCGCGGGCGGACACTCCGAGCTGCAACTTTCAAATATTCGTCCGGATCCGGGACATCGCGTTCACCCGGCGCGACCCAGTGTCCGACAACACCCGGTCCGATCATGTCCGCAATGAATTCGTATTCGCGGCCGTTCCATGAAAAAAGCACCGGACACGAACTGCCGCGACGATCGAGCTCGGCGATGTTTTGTTCTTTTTTCGCGGCCAGATTGATTTCGTCCTGCGGCACGCCGGTGGGCCACAGCAGCCGCACGACTTCCGCATTCTTCTCAGTATTTAAGCCCGCGAGAATCGACGGATCGTTTTGCCCCAGGTAGCCGGAAGCACCTGCCACTTCCCACTTTTGATAAAGCGCGCCGGCATACAGTTCCACTTTCGTGCCGATGCCGCTCTTGTTGTCATTGAGGGCTTTCAGGCCGATGGTCATCCAAGTGTGCTGATTGGCGCCTTCACTGCGCAGCAATAGAGGCGGCCCGCCCTCTTGGGTGACGATCAAATCGGGATTGCCATCACTTGCAATGTCAGCCACTGCGATCGCGCGAGGTTCGATCAGCTTCACCGCATCGAGATGCACGTCTTTAGTTACGTCGGCCCAGCCGGCGGTGCCAAGATTACGCAGCAATCGCAGCTCGCCGCCGCTCGCGGATTCTCCCGCCGCAACCAGATCGAGCCATCCGTCATTGTCATAATCGATGGCTGCGATTCCCCATCCGCGTTGCCACGAGACTTCCGGCAGCTTCACACGCTCCAGCCGCTGGCCCTCGACGTTGCGCCACAAGCTAATGCCAGGAGCCCCTGCGTGAGTAAACGCCAGATCCATCCAACCGTCTTTGTCGAAATCGAACGCGATAACACCCACAGCGGGCGGCAGATTTTCTTTCTTGAAATCGACCGCAGCGGACGGCGTAAATCTTCCCTCGCGCGGATTCAAATAGATCGAAGCCCCAGCCACACCTCCTGCAAAAACGAAATCAATCGCGCGGTCATTGTTGAAATCGGTAGTCACAAGCCCCGCGCCGGTGGCATCGAAATTGAGCCCGGTTTCCTCGGAGACATCGGTGAAGGTGCTGTTCCCATTGTTCCGCCAGAGCACATTGTGAGCCGTGGCACCCCGGGATGCGCCCGGTTTGGGCAGGTTGGTTACATACAAGTCCAGATCACCGTCGTGATCATAGTCGACGAAGGTAACGCCGACGCATCCTTTCTCGCGACGGATACCAACGCTCGGCGTTACATCGGCGAATTTGCCGTCGCCCTTATCACCGGTATTGTTGCGCAGCAGATGCACGCCATCGCTTAAACACACTGCAAGATCGGTGTGACCGTCGTTGTCGAAATCGCCCGCAGCGCAGCCCAGCCCGCTGCCACGCAGGGTCAGCCCTACGGATTGCGTGACGTCGGCAAATCGTCCGCCGCCGAGATTGTGGAGCAGGCGACTGGTATCGTCCGAGGTCGCGCTCACAAGGAAAAGATCCGGTTTCCCGTCGCCGTCATAGTCGATAAAGCAGGCACCGGTGCTCGCGCCAAGTGAACCCATCCCCGGCCTCGTTGTCGCGACAATTGGCTGCCCCTTGAAGCTGACGTTAATCGCCGGCGGAGCCGACGCTGCCGGACTGCGCGCCAGTTCCGCGAGAGAATAGCGGCCTTGATCGCCGTACCCCGCGCCAAATGGAGAACCCAAATGCTCAGTGGTAATTTTCTGGAAGCGTGCCAGATGCTCCCGTGCCGCCGCAGCGTCACCCTTGCGTTGATAAGCCCGCGCCAAACCAAATTCGGCAGAAGCATGAAACGGGTAAGCACTCAACGCCTTCTGAAACGCAGCGACGGCCTGGTCGTAATGTTGGGCCTGGGACTGCAAATATCCGACGAAATAAAAACCGTCTGCTTCCGGGGTGATTTCCGTTACGTGCTGGAAAGCGGCAATGCCTTTTTCAATTTCGCTTGAATCCTTATAGAAGAGTCCCAGGTTGTACCACGCGTAGGGATCTCGCGGAAGTTGCCGCGCCGCTTCCTCAAGCGCAAGCCGCGCTGGCTCAAGTTTCTGCTGACTCAACAGTGCGACACCAAGATTAAGTCGCGCGACCGCGAATTTTGGGTCGGCCGCCAGCGCCTGCTCGAATTTCCTCTGCGCGTCGGCAAACTTCTGCTGGTTCATATAGGCCACGCCCAAAGTATTAAATCGCAGCGCGTCGGTGGCACCCAGAGCATCGCCTTGCGCGGCGGCGGAAGTGATCGAGGCTTTTTCCAGCGCGCCCGCAGATCGGGAATGAAAACAGACTGTGGCGATAGCACCGAGGGAAAGAACGCTGGCAATCACGTACGAAGCTGTACCCGCACGAAGTCTCGGCATCGATTATTTCTTTCTTTAACTATGACTCGGCGCCGTACCGCACTCAGCGAAGAGTATCTGCATTGATTCTCGCGGCTCGCTCCGGCATCGTCAATTGTTTTCACCTCTAGGCCGGATTGTGTTTATTGCCGGCGACAGTTTATTGCCGGCACCTTGACCCGCAAACCGCCGACACGTAGGCTCACAGGGCGAAATTTATGACCTTTCCCGTTTATTCCACCATTGCTGAAGTTACGACGAGCATTCGCTCCCGCAAAATTTCACCGACCGAGATCGTCGATTCGACGCTGGGTCAAATTTCAAACTGTGAGCCGCGACTACAGTGTTTCGCCCATTGGGATCCCGAAGGCGCCCGGAAGCAAGCCCGCGCCGCTGATGCAGCGATGGCGCGCGGCGATGAAATAGGCCCCTTGCACGGTGTGCCACTCACGATTAAAAGCAACATCGACGTGGCGGGTTGGCCCTGCACGGCAGGTTCCCCGCTCCGCAGAGACTACGTACCGCAAAACGACGCCCCGCTGGTCGCCCGGCTACGGGCAGCGGGCGCCGTGATTTTAGGCAATACCAATACGCCTGAAATGTTGATGGCATACGAAAGCAACAACTTGCTGACCGGAAAAACCAGCAATCCCTGGGACGTTTCGCGCACGCCCGGCGGGTCAAGCGGTGGCGAAGCAGCAGCGATTGCCTCGGGTTGCTCCTTCGGCGGAGTAGGAAGTGATGGCGGCGGCTCAATTCGCGTCCCCGCACATTTTTCGGGAATTTGCGGACTGAAGCCAACTCCGGGACGTATCCCCTCCACCGGACATTTCCCCCCGGGCGCGGGTGCGCTTTCATGGCTCGGCGCCGTCGGTCCCATGGCCCGAACGATCGCTGACGTCCGCGCTCTGTTCGAAGTGATGGCCGGACCGGATCCCGGCGATGCCTTGTCTGCGCCGGTACCGCTAAAGAGCGTCGAGAATATTATGCAGTCGAAAAACCTGCGCATCGGTATTCTGGAAAGCGCCGCTCTAGGCAAGGCTTCGCCTGAAATAAAATCAGCTGTAGAAAAGGCCGCAACCCTTCTTTCCAATCAGGGATTTTCGGTCGAACCGTTCCAGCTCGCGGGTCTCGACCGCGCTCTGGATCTCTGGTGGTTCTTCTTCGGCCCGGTTGTCAGCCATCTGTTGAATTCGGCCGTTAAAGGGCACGAAAAGCAACTCAGCCCCATACTGCGTGACTATTTTTTCTATGCCCTGGATGGACCTCCTGTTACTGTCGATACGATTTTTTCGGCATGCGCGGACCGTGATAACGTGCGAGCAGAAATTCTGAACCAAATTCGTGAAGTCAGCATTTTGCTTTCCCCGGTTTCCGCCGTCCCCGCCTTTCACCATGGAGAAGGAACCTGGCGCCCCGGCGCGGCGTACTGCTACCGCGACACCATGCGGTGTTCGCAGTGGCTCAATCTCACCGGCTTCCCCGGAGCATCCGTTCCGATGGGCGAAACCTCGGAAGGTTTACCCATCGGCGTGCAGGTAATCGGCCGTCCGCACCAAGAGGAACTTGTCTTAGCTATCGCGGAACGCATCGAACAAGCCCGCGGTCCGTGGAAACCGCCGCCCCCATAGTCGCCAAGATATTGCCATGCCTTCGGTCCCGACCCGGCCAGACCGCGTATCTACTGAGGAGGCTGCGCCAATTCCGGATTCCGCACGCGATCCTCGTCCATCGCCCCAGGTTCTTTTTCCTTATCGTGCGAGGTATCCATCAACCTCTTAGCGGCCAACATCTCCTGCTGCGCCTCTTCGCGACGTCCCAGCTTCATCAGAATGCGCCCGCGCATGAAATGCAGGTTCTGGCTGTCCGGCGCGAGACGCACCGCGCGATCAATTTCCGGCAGAGCCTGTTGATACTTATCCTGCCGGACGTGGATTTTCGCCAATCCGAATAACGACGCTGGCATCCGCGGATTATGCCGCAACGACGCCTCAAACTCCTTTTCGGCTTGCTCATCCTTTCCTACCTTCAAATAAAACTCGCCGAGCTGTTCGTAAATATCGGCCGAGCCCGGATCAACAGCGATCTCTTTACGAAATTCCGCTTCCGCATGTTCGTTGTCATTGGTGTGCATGTAGGCGATTCCCAGTCCAAAATGCAGGAATGGCAAATCGGGATTTATAGTTTCAGCGCGCTGCAACTCCACCAAGGCTTTTTCGGGTTCATCGCGGTTCAGGTAGGCCTTTCCCAGAATCAAACGAAATTCCGGATTGTCGCCGCCGACTTCTAACAATCGCGCCAGCGCCTTCTCATCCAGTTCTTTTTGTCCCGCATTGTGCGCAGCGATTCCCAGAACATACAGGTACATAAAATTATCAGACGCCTGCGCCCATAGCGGTTCCAAAACAGAAACTGCCTGGGCGTAGTGCACGGTGAAGACGTAGCAAAGGCCTAGCAAATAGCGCGCCTGAAACGATTCGGGTTGATCCCGAACAACAGACGCCAGCGGCGCCACCGCTCCCGGGTAATCGCCACGCCGGTATTTCACCAATCCTATGTTCAGTCGTATTCCAGGCATGGCCGGTTCGAGCTTTTCCGCTTTTTGCAACAGACTCAACGCGCGATCCCAATCTTTGCGGCGCATCGCGATTACGCCGAGATTCGAATAAGCTGACGCAGCCTGCGGGTCCGCCGCAAGCACCGCCCGGAACGCTACTTCAGCACCGTCCAGGTCGCCTCCCTGCAACGCGGCTTGCCCTCTAGCGAACGCTGTCTTTGCATCGACGGCTCGCGCGCTCGGGTTCGATGCTCCCGCCTGGGCCCCTTGGGCCGCATCGGGTGGCGCCAGGGCGCCTGCTTTGGTCCCAGCAGCGTTTCCTGCAAGCCAAACCACGCCAAGACCAGCCAACATCCCGCCGCGCACCATGAAGTTCATGCGACGTAGTCTCCAACCGCGGCACTCCGAATTCAAGCCGGGCCTCCACGATATCGTTATTCTGGGTCCTCCCCACCTTGGCCCGCCTTCGCCCCTCATAATCTTAATCGAACGCATGTGAAAAATCCTTCTTGACAGCAACGCAATAATGCCATATTAACTCGTTTTAATAACCGGTTGGTGCGTGGCTTTACCCGTCGAGCGGTGGGGGCTTTTCGAATGATTTGTGTCCGGCGAGTGGCGAAGCCGTTTCTCGCGCAACCGCGGAGCCAGTCTTCCCTCACATTCCGTGCTTTCAATTTAAGGATTCACCGGAGGTACTAAAGTGAAGGGACACTCTCACCCACGCAAGGCGGGCGACTCGACGCTCTTGCGGCTTTTGTTGTGCACGACGCTGGTTTTGTCTCTGCCATTTCTCGCAAGCGCGCAAGACACCGGCTCGATCAGCGGCACGGTTACCGACAAGAGCGGTGCCGCTGTTGTAGGCGCAGAACTGGTGATCACCAGCACCGCGGGCAGCCTGACTCGCGCCACCGTCACCAACAGCGACGGCGCCTACGTCGCCGCCGGTTTGCCGGGCGCCGCCTACGACCTCACAGTAACCGCTAAAGGCTTTCAGAAATACACCGCCCACGGCGTAGTGCTGGACGTAGCACAGAAAATCCGCATCGATGTGCAGTTGACCGTCGGCTCGGTCTCCGAAGAAGTTGTGGTGACCGGCGAGAGCGTGGCCCAGGTCGAGACTGCATCCTCGGAAATCGGCACCACCATCAGCGGCAAACAGGTCAATCAACTGGAGTTGAACGGCCGTAATTTCACCCAACTGGTCACCCTAACGCCCGGTGTGGTGAGCCAGACCAACCAGGACGAAGGCACCGTCGGGGTCAATGGCAACGTCTCGTTTAGCATGAACGGCGGCCGCACCGAGTACAACAACTGGGAACTCGACGGCGGGGACAACATGGACAATGGCAGCAATTCCACGCTGAACGTCTATCCCAACCTCGAAGCGATCGCCGAATTTAAAGTCTTGACCTCCACCTACGGCGCGCAGTACGGCCGCAACGGTTCCGGCACCATCGAAGTCGAGACCAAGTCCGGCGGCAGTTCCTTCCACGGCAGCGCTTTTGAATATCTGCGCAATGATTTCTTTAACGCCAAACCTTGGGAGTCCGGCGGCGAACCTGGCGACCCCAACCCGCCGTATAAGAAGCACGATTTCGGTTACACCGTCGGTGGTCCGGTTTACATTCCTCACCACTACAATTCCGAGAAGAAGAAGACCTTTTTCTTCTGGTCCCAGGAATGGCGCCGAGAGAAGAACCCGAACGCCATCAGTCAAAACGTTCCATCCGCCGCTGAGCGCACCGGAAATTTTTCCGATCTTTGCCCGGGACCAGATTGCCCGAACGTTCCGAATCCCGCGGCGGTGCCGATTAGCGCAGTTGGTGCGGCGCTGGAGGCGCTGATCCCCGCTCCCAATGGCGTAAATGCCGGATTTCCGTCGTTCTCCCAGACGGTCTCGCTTCCCACCACTTGGCGCGAAGAGCTGATCCGCGTCGACCACAACATCACCGACAACTATCGTTTGACGTTCCGCTACATCCACGATTCCTGGTCGACGATTAACCCCAATCCTCTTTGGGGCGTGGGAACTTCCAGCTTTAACAACATCAACACCAACTTTGTTGGCCCTGGCACGAGTTTCGTGGCGCGTCTCACGGCCAATGTCACACCCACTCTTTTGAATGAATTCGTGGCTAGCTACACCGCCGACCATATTGACCTCACCATCTTGAACTCCCCAGCGCTTCCGGCTGGGTTTACTATGGGCGCGCTGTTCAACAATGGCTTCGGCGGAAAGCTGCCTGCCATTCAGCTGCAATCCAACACCGCCTATGGCGGCAGCTTCGGCCAGGACACCGGATACTTCCCCTGGACCAACTCCAACCCCACCTACACCTATCGCGATAACGTGACCAAGATCGTCGGCACGCACACTTTCCAGTTCGGCGCCTATGCGGCTTTCGCGCAAAAGAACGAGGACAACAGCGTCGACGTTCAAGGACTGCTGACTTTTGATACCTCCTCCCCAATCAGCACCGGAAACGCCTTCGCCGATTTGCTGATGGGCAACATTGCCAGCTACAAGCAGTCCAACGAGACCGTCAAGTATTACAATCGCTACAAAATCTTCGAACCGTATTTCCAGGACGATTGGCGTGTCACCAAGAAATTCACGCTCAATCTCGGCTTGCGTGTCAGTCTGTTTGGCACCTATCGCGAGCGCTACGAAAATGCCTTTAACTTCGAACCGACCGCGTTTGTTGCAGGCGCCTCTCCGGCGATCGACAACTCCGGAGCCATCACCGGCAGCGCTGGTGCCCTCGAACCTGGCACCGGCAATCCTCTGAACGGCATTATCCAGTGCGGCGGAAAAGGCGGAACCTTCGCCGTCCCCGGTTTCCCGACCACGGCCGTCGGCGGTTCTCCGTACGCCGGCTGTTTGAAAGGTCATCTCTTCAATCCAGCACCACGCTTGGGCTTCGCTTGGGATCCCAAGGGGGACGGCAAGATGGCCATCCGTGGCGGCTACGGCGTCTTTTTCGAACACACCAACGGCAACGAAGGCAATACGGAATCTCTCGAGAATTCACCGCCAATCGCCCTCACCTCCACCCAAGCGAACATCGTGGGTTACAACAACATTGGCGGCGGGGGACTGCTATTCCCTCTGTCCCTGAATTCCATCCCCAATAAGGCCATCTGGCCCTACATGCAGCAATGGAACCTGAACGTTCAAAAAGAACTCCCAGGTCACATCATCGGTTCCGTCGCTTACGTCGGTAGCAAGGGCACGCATTTGGTGCTGGTCAGCGACTCCAACCAATTGACTCCGGTACCCACGGCCAGCAATCCTTATGCACCGGGAACACCTATCGTCGCGGCCGACTGCGCAAATTTCACAACCAACGCTGACGGCCTACCGACCGGCGCCACGCTGGGTAACGGCGCCGCCGTGCCTACCGCCGCGGTGCCCAATCTGTGGGTCGCCTGCGGCAACAGCGCCGACCCGCTTCGCACCGCCTTTCCGGGCTATAGCAATCTCACCAAGCTCGAGAACCAGGCCAACTCCATTTACCACGCCCTCCAGGCCTCCGCACAGCGTACCGTCGGCGATCTCACTCTGAGCGTGTCCTACACCTACAGCCATTCCATCGACGATTCTTCCGATCGCTCCGATACCGCCTTTGTGAATTCGTTCGACCCGGCCGCCAACCGGGCCAGCTCCACATTCGACATGCGGCACGCCCTATCCGTTAGCTACGTCTATGGCTTGCCTTTCTTCAAAGGGCGGGGCATGACGCATACCCTGCTTGGAGGCTGGCAGCTTTCGGGCATCACCATTGCCCAGACCGGCCTCCCGTTCAGCGTAACCAACGGCACCACCTTCGGCGATAACGCCGGCGTGGGCAACGGCGTTGGCACTGGCTCTCGTCCCGATCTTGTCGGTAACCCGTATGCCAGCTTGCCGCAAACCGAGTTCCCCGACGTCCGCGGCCCGGTCATCTATAACCCCGCAGCGTTCGCACTCCCCACCGGGCTCACTTTTGGAAACGTCGGGCGCGACACCTTGAACTACCCAGGCCGCCTGAATTTCGACGCGGGCCTTTTCAAGCGCTTCGCCATTAACGAAAGGTCCGGCTTCGAGTTCAAATGGGAAGTGTTCAACGTGTTCAATCACACGCAATTCGACCAAATCAATAACCAGAGCCAGGGCGCGAACAGTATTGCCATGGACACCGCCACCCCGGGTGCGAACCTGGACAGCTCGAACTTCCTGCACCTGACGGGCGCGCACGCGCCGCGCCGGATGCAGTTCGGCCTGCGCTTTTACTTCTAACCGCTACTCTACTGGCAGCGGCGGCCGGCCCGGAGTCCCCGAAGGGCGTCCTGCCGGCTCCGGGCGGCGCTTTTTTCCCAAGCGCCGCCCTTTTTTTTTGTATACTCCCTCCGCCTCTTAGAAGCGCTTAAAAGGAGTACGTGACTCCATGAACCGACGCACCTTCATCGAATCCTCCATCGCCGCAGCCGTAGTGAGCGCCACCGCCCGTCCCGCCTGGGGCGCAGTCCATCATATCGATCGCATCGGCCTCCAGCTCTACACCGTCCGCGAACTCATGAAACAAGACTTCGAAGGCACCCTCGCAGGGGTAGCCAAGATCGGCTACAAAGAAGTCGAATTCGCCGGCTACTACGGCAAGTCTCCGAAAGAAGTTCGCGCCCTTCTCGACTCGAACGGCCTAACCTCGCCGTCCGCCCACCATCCGATGGAAGCCCCGGCCGCCGAGCACGGAAAGACGCCAAACCTCAACGACAACCTTCAACAGATCATCGACGGCGCCCACGTCATCGGCCAGAAATTCCTGGTCTGCCCCTACCTCGACGCCAAGTCACGCACTGCCGACGGCTACAAACGCTTAGCTGAATCCTGCAATAAGGTCGGCGAAGCCACGAAAAAGGCCGGCATCCGGTTCGCCTACCACAATCACTCCTTCGAATTCGAAAAGGTCGACGGCCTCGACACACTACCGTTCGACTTCCTCCTCACCCATGCCGATCCCAAAGACGTAAAAATCGAAATGGATCTCTGCTGGATCACCGTAGGAGGTCAGGACCCGGTAGCCTATTTCAACAAATACCCCGGCCGCTTCCCCCTGGTTCACGTGAAAGATTGGAGCAAAGAAGGTTCCGACCCAGGCGACAACGTAGGCGCCGTAGGCCATCCCGTCACAGGCCACATCGCCAACGTAGGCAGCGGCTCCATCGACTGGAAAAATATCTTCTCCCACTCCCAAAAAGCCGGCATCCAACACTACTTCGTAGAAAACGACGAAGCCAAATCCCTAGCCGACCCCAAAGCCAGCTACGACTACCTCTCCAAGCTGACCTTCTAGAATTCGCGCCAACTTTGTAGGGGCACAGCGCACTGCTGTGCCCCAAACGCCCAGGCTTCAACCGCTAAGCTGCTACACCTTAAACGCATTTCAGACGCTTGCTTCGACCCGTACCTCCAAACTTCCTCCGAAGCTCTCGTTGCTTCGGAACCTCTTCGATCTTTCCTACGCCCGCTTCTCCATATGGATCACCGGCAAAACCTCCCCATTCTGCAAAGGCACCTCGATCCCCCGAACTGCAACATACCCCTTAACCCCAAAAAGCTTAGCCCCAGTCAAGGTAGCCCCCATCTCAAACCGCGAAAATCCCGCCTTCCGCGCCGCCACCTCACAAGCCTCCAAAATCAAAGTCCCCACCCCCTGCCGAGCCCAAGCCGGATGCACAAAAAATGCCCGAATCTTAGCCGCATCCACGCGCGGATCCAAAAGCGAATCCTCCCTACCCGTCCACCGATCCCCGCCATACAAAGTCTTCCGCTTACTCCAGCCCCCGCAACCAGCAATCCGAGATAGCGCCGGCACGGTTGTCGGTGCGTCCGTAAGCCCGGCCGAGCCCAAAACCTCATAGCCATCAGCCTGAGCCACAAGATAAGTCCCATCCGCAATCAACTGACTATCCACGCCAAACACCGTCCGCAACGCCCCATCAATCTGCTCCGCCGAATAATCCTCAGCCTGCAACTCCCGCACCGACATCTCAATCAACTCCCGCAAAACCGGCACATCCTCAAGAGTCGCCACCCGAATCCGAATGCTCATCGCCGATACCTCGACAGCTACCTGCGGTACATCCTAAAAGACTCCAACCCCAATCCGTTCTCGATTTTTAGCATTGGAAAAAATCACTACACCCATTACCATGATGCGCTCGCATACCAATCAGACTCGCGCCCAAAACCGAAGGTGCCCATGAAAATCAAGCCCATCCTGTACCTCTCCGCCCTCGCGCTATTCTCCGCAGCCAGCACCCGCGCGCAAACTTCCGCCACCCCAGAACTCCCCTATTCCCCCAGCCTGAATCTATCTTCCATCGACAAATCCATCGACCCCTGCGTAAATATGTACCTATACTCCTGCGGCCGCTGGCAGCAGCAAAATCCCATCCCGCCAGATCAAACCTCCTGGAGCGTCTACGCCAAGCTGTACGAAGACAATCTAAACTTCCTGCGAGGCATCCTCGAGCAAGCCGCCGTAGCCACCGGCCAGCGTGACGTCGTAAACCAAGAAATCGGCGACTTCTACGCCGCCTGCATCGACGAACCAGCCATCGAGAAACGCGGCGTCAGCGCCATCCAACCGCAACTAGACGCCGTAGCCGCCCTGAAATCCGTGCACGACATGGCCCGGTTAGTCGCCCACTTGCAACTCTACTTCAGCCGATCCCTGCTCTTCGGCGGCGGCTCCGATCAAGACCCCGACAACTCCGAACAAATAATCGCCTCGCTCGATCAAGGCGGCTTAGGGCTACCCGACCGCGACTACTACACCAACGACGATGCCAAATCCAAGGAAACCCGGGACCGCTACGTCCAACACGTGCAAAAGGTTTTCGAGCTGCTAGGTGACAATCCGGACACCGCTAAGAACAATGCCCAGACCGTGATGCGCATGGAAACCGCACTCGCCAAGGCTTCCCTGACTCAAGTGGAGCGGCGCGATCCTTACAAACTCAAGAACAAAATGGATCTTCCCGCACTGCAGAAGCTTACGCCAAATTTCGATTGGCAAACGTATTACGCTCAGTTGCAGTATCCCGAGATCGCCGTCCTCAACGTGATGTCACCCAGTTTCTTTAAACAAGTAAACGCCGAACTCGCCAGCGAGCCACTCCCGAATTGGAAAACGTATCTACGCTTTCACGTAGCGGATTCTTCGTCGCCCTATCTCTCGGCACATTTCGTCCAAGAAAATTTCGACTTCTATCGCCAGTACCTCCGCGGCGCAAAGGAACAACAACCCCGCTGGAAGCGTTGCGTGCAATACACCGACCGCGACCTCGGCGAAGCCCTAGGCCAAGCCTACGTCCGAAAGGTTTTCTCGCCGGAGCTGAAACAAAGCACGGTAGAAATGGTCCAGCGCATCGAAGCCGCCATGGAGCAACGCATCCGCAAGCTCGACTGGATGAGCCCCGAAACCAAGCAGCAAGCCCTCATCAAGCTCCACGGCATCCGCAACAAAATCGGCTACCCCGACAAATGGCGCGACTACCGCTCCGTCACCATCACCCGCACCGATTTTATAGCCGATGTTCACGACGCCGTCGAATTCGACCACCGCCGCGACATCGCCAAAATTGGCAAGCCGGTCGATCGCGGCGAGTGGTTCATCACCCCGCCCACCGTAGACGCCTATTACAATCCGCAAATGAACGACATCAACTTCCCCGCTGGCGTCCTCCAACCACCGCTCTACGACGCCAAGATGGATGATGCTCCGAATTACGGTGACACCGGAGGCACCGTCGGCCACGAGCTAACCCACGGCTTCGACGACGAAGGCAGCCAGTTCGACGCCCAAGGCAACCTGAAAAACTGGTGGACAAAATCCGACCGCGAAAAATTCGACGAGCGCACCAAATGCGTCAGCGATCAATACTCATCGTACGTGGTGGTCGACGATGTTCACATCAACGGCAAACTCACCATGGGAGAAGACGTAGCCGACCTGGGCGGTGAAATCCTCGCCTACATCGCGTGGAAAGACGCCAACAAAAACAAAAACCTGCAACCCATCGACGGTTTGAGCCCCGAACAACGCTTCTTCATCGGTTTCGCCCAATGGGACTGCGCCAACGAACGCCCCGAAGACCTGCGCATGCGCGCCGAGGTAGACCCGCATTCCCCGGCCCAATATCGCATCAACGGTGTGGTAGCCAACATGCCCGAGTTCACCGAAGCGTTCGCCTGCAAGGCCGGCCAACCGATGGTGAAACCCCCAGAAAAAGTCTGCCGCGTCTGGTAGCGCGACACTCTGGTCGGCGCACTAGTCAGCCAAGGCATGGGGGCAGCGTCTCAATTCTAAGCTCTGCCCTCCGGCACCGCCGGACATCCTGGAAACTCATGCACCGACGTATTCCCCATATATTGCAAATCCGCGATCCCAATTTTGCTGGTATAAAAACCATCGCAAGTCATATTGCGCAGCACAGCAAAAAAAGCCACGCCAGACGTGAGCCCCGGATGTCCCTTAGCATTCTGGCGATACGCAATCAGATCCAAGACTTCCTTCCGCTGCTCTGTCGCGCACTCCAGATACGTTTTCCCGTAACGATCGCCGCAGAAGTTATCAAGCCACATCAACCCACCACCCAGCTGCGTCTGAAACTTCTCATTCTCGCTGGTCAAAAGGTCAATAAACTCGGGCGCCCCCGCCTCCACCGCCCCACCTGAACGCTCATCCTTGGGAATAATCGTGTCGCAAAGCGAAGTCAGCGTCTCGTACGGGTGCGCCGAGAAAAATTTAGGCGCATACCGACCGGTGGCCGACGCAACCTTCTCCCTCTGCACCAGATCGTGGGCGTACTCCGCAGCCTGCGCCGGAATCATCTGCAACACTGACCCACCAGCCGCTCCCACCACCAACGACCGCAAAATATCCCGCCGCGAAACTCCCGTTCCCATCGATTCCCCTCTTCTCTGCGTCCTCGGTGAACTCGGTGTTAAATTCCCTTTTCGTTGTCTCTGCTTAGATGTTTCCCTTCGTGGCCTCGCCCAGCAAATATTCCGAAGCCCGCCAAGACAGCGCCATGATAGTCAAAGTAGGATTCTTATCCGGATTGGTAACCAGCGAAGCCCCATCGGTAACGAAAAGATTCTTCACATCGTGCGCCTGGCAATATCCATTCAACGCCGAAGTCTTAGGATCGGCCCCCATGCGCGCCGTCCCCACCTCGTGAATGATCTTTCCTCCCAAGTCGATCCCGTAGGCCCGAGGCCCGTCGATAGGAGCCTTCGTCAGATACTCCCCGCCAGCCATCTCCACAATCGCCCGAAACGTCTCCTGCATATCCTTAGCCTGCCGCAATTCATATTCCGACCACTTGAAATGGAACCGCAACACCGGAATCCCAAATTCATCCACAACATCCGGATCGATCTCGCAATACGTATCCGGATTCGGAATCATCTCCCCGCGCCCCGCGAATCCAATGCGCGTCCCGTAATCCGTGCGCGCCTTGCGCTTCAACTCCGCCCCGTATCCCTGTTCGCGATGGCAAAGCGCGTTGAACATTCCGACGTTAGGCAATTCCCGCCCGCCGCCAAACTCAATATGGTACCCACGCGGAAAATCATTCTTGCGATCGAACTTCCACCACGGCATATACATATGCATGCCGCCGGTTCCGTCATGGTTGTGCGGCGTCATATTCTCCAGCTGGGGAAAATAACCTTCGCCGCCGCTACCCACGGAATCCATCAAATATTTCCCAACGGTCCCGGAAGAATTTGCCAGTCCATCCGGAAATAGCGTCGATTTCGAGTTAAGCAGCAACCGCGCCGATTCGCACGCGCTAGCAGCGAGCACGACCGCCCGAGCATTGATACGCTTTTCGCTGCGCGATGCCTTATCGATGTACGAAACACCTTGCGCTTTGCCGTCCGGTCCAACAAGCACCTCGCGCACCATCGCGCCAGTAATCAGCGTCAACTTTCCAGTGGCCATCGCCGGAGGAATCAGCACCTGGCTCGAACTGAAATTCGATGCCGTAGTGCATCCGCGCCCACACTGCCCGCAATAATGGCAGGGCAGCCGCCCGTTCACCGACTTGGTGAGAATCGCCATTCGCGACGGAATGCAAATAATATTGAGTTTGTCGCAAGCTTTCTTGACGATCAGTTCGGTGCAACGCGGCTTGGGCGGAGCCAGGAAAACGCCGTCAGGCGCGCTCGAAACGTTTTCCTTCGTGCCAAACACGCCGATATAGGATTCCACCTTGTCGTAATAGGGCGCGATATCGTCGTAAGAGATCGGCCAATCCGAACCAAGCCCGTCGCGGGTGTAAGACCTGAAATCGACGGCCGAGAAACGCAGCGCAATGCGGCCCCAGTGATTGGTCCGGCCCCCTACAATGCGCGAGCGGAACCACCGGAAATCCGAACCCGGGGCGGAAGTATATGGCTCGCCAGATATTTCCCAAGCCCCGTTGGGTGCCAGAAATTCGCCAAAGTTTTCCGCCGCCCGCCCGCCGACACCAACTCCCCGATGCGGCAGCTCGTACGGCCACATAAACATCTTGTAGTCTTTTTCAGGGTTGACCGGCGGCCCCGCCTCCAACATCGCCACCTGCAAGCCGCCTTCGGTCAGAATCTTGGCAGCCATCCCGCCGCCGGCGCCAGAGCCCACCACGATGACATCGTAGGTCTTTGGCGAACGAATGACTTGTGACATCCGGGCTCCCTTTGAGGTATTTGGCGCCGTAATTTGTCCGGCGCCTGGTCCCTTTACTGCGGCCTAACGCCTTGGGTCTTACCAGTTTCCGAAAAATACGGAATGGTTTTCTTCAGTGGCTAAAGCCATTTCGGAGCGAACCCTTTACATCGGAGCTGAGCTCCGACGTTGGTAAAGAAACGATCTCCACGCGTCACATGCCGAGCAATTCGTTGCGCACATTTTTCAACACGTAAACCGCGCGTTCGACGCCAATGGGCCCCGGCAGTATAGGATCTTCGTTTTCGATGCTGAGGATGCCTTCATATCCGACGTCCATGTAAGCCTGGAGAATCGTTTTCCAAACGGCTGCGCCATGCCCATAACCCACCGCGCGAAAAGTCTCGGACGCCTGGGGCAGACCAGCCAGGTCGGGAGCAAAATTCAGAACGCCGTATTTGGCGACGTTGTCCGGAAACATCACCGTGTCCTTCATGTGCGCATGATAGATCGCGCCCTGCTTGCCGAGGAAGTGAATCACTTCCACCGGATCGCAACCCTGCCAGAACAGGTGGCTGAGATCGTTATTCGCACCGATCTCTTCGCCCACAGCCTCGCGCAATTTCATCAGCGTCCGCGGATTGTAGACCGCGAAATTCGGATGCATTTCCAGCGCGATCCGATGCAAGCCGTGATCGCGCGCGAATTTCGCCGCATCCTTCCAATAAGGAATAAGTTTTTCTTTCCACTGCCAGTCCAACATCTCTCCGTACTCGGGCGGCCAGCGGTACGTGATCCAGTTCGGCTGAGCGTCGGTCGGCGTTCCACCGGGACATCCGGAAAACGTGACGATCACTTTCACGTCAATCATTTCCGCCAAACGTACGGTCTTGCGAAAGGTGTCTGCATCCTGGGCCGCGTGCGCCGCATTCGGATGCACCGGATTACCGTGGCAGCTCAGCGTGGCCACCTGAATTCCCTTGTCCTCAAATTTTCTCTTCCAGGCCTTGGCCTTCACGGGATCCGCAATCAAATCATCGAGGGGGCAATGGGGGTTGTGGGGGTATCCGCCGGTCCCAATCTCCATCGCCTCCATGCCCAGCCCGCTAACCACATCCAACATTTCGTCCAACGACAATTTGTCGTAAACCGGATCAAAAACGCCGATCGGAATTTTCCGCAAAGAACGTCCTCCTCCCGGGGCTCGCCCGGCCCCGGCCGATGCTCCCGCTACGTGGCCCATGGAGGATCCCATCGAAGCGGTTTCCGCCGCGCCGGCACCGTCCAGGCCCGAAGCCGATGGGGAACCGCTAAGCGCAGTCGACGACACTGCTTTGGCGGCGACCGGCACGGACGCGGCCAGCAATCCTGCTCCGGTGGCCGCGAGGAATTGTCGCCGGTCGATGCCGGAATCCTTGCGCACGCTCTTCATGAACTTTCCTCCGCGATGGCCGAATCATTTCAAACCAAAACTGATGCGCGTTCCCATTAAAGTGACCCGCGGCATTATACGCCGCTTCCCCATGACCCGGCTTAGTTGCTGCGGCGCGGAGCGAGCGCGGTTAGCGCGGGGATCGAGCGCGGCGCGACCAGCACACGTGCCGGCGGCTGCTTCTTGTTTTGAATGGCATCCACGATCATTTCGATGGCTTGACCTGTATTGGGTGGCACAAACACGGTCGCTGCGAGTTGTCCGCTCTTCACCCAAGCCTGGCCTGTATTGGGCAGGCCGTCGCAGCCGATGAACGGAAGTTTCAACCAACGCTCGCGCTCGATTTCGTTGGTTAGCTCCTGAAAGGCTTTGCGGGCGCCCATGGCCATGGAGTCGTCCTGCGCGGCGATTACGTCCACCTGGGACTTCTGCGAAGTGGTCAACTTCAGCCAGGAGCGAACCGCCCTCAGCGAGCTTTCCTCCGTCCATTGCGCTTTTAACATTACGGCTTGGATGTTCGCTGGCTTGGTCTCCTGCATGCCGGCGGTGCGTTCCTTGGCCGCCGAGTTTTCAGACGGGCCCTGTATGTAAAGGACTGCGCCGCCTTTGGGCAGGAGCGCGGCCAACTGGCGGCCTTGCAGGCGGCCGATTTCAACGTGGTCGGAACTCACTCCAAACATCGGGGACGAGGAACTTTTCCGCAGGTCGTCAAGATAGGCGGCGGCGCGATTCAGGACCGCCCAGCCTATGCCAGCGGTGGCGGCGGCGCGGGCTACCTGCGGTAGGGCGGTGCCGCCTACGGGCTCAAAGACGATGGCGTCGGGCCGGTCCTGCTGGGAGGCCTGCACGGCTTTCAGGAGCTGGGTGCTTTGGGTGATGGCGTCGTTGTCGGCGTAGATGATTTCTGCCGAAACGCCCAACCTGGCCGCAGCTTGCTCTGCCGATTGTGCTTGTTCGATCTGATAGTCGTTGTCGCTGGTGGTGAGCGAGATGATGATGCGGAGTTTCTTGGCCATGGCGGTTGGACGGTTGTCCTCGAAAGTCTACATTACACTGACGATGAGCAGTTCAGGTTTGTGCCGGGAATTTGAGGTGTGCTGCGTTGTGGCGTGGTTTCGGCGTAGCGATTGCTTCGCAGCCCAGCTGACGACGGGCGGGGCCGTCGGCGTAAAAGGGGTTTGATTGCCGAGTGGTGGTGAACACGATAAACTGTTCGGCGTGGCCCGGTAGAGTAACCGGTTAACTCGTCACCCTCTCAAGGTGAAGATTACGGGTTCGACTCCCGTCCGGGCTACCAGTATTCCCTTATTCCGTACCCTCAACCTTTTAAATTTTCGCTAGAAGTTCGGTTACGGCGCGGTGGGCTTGGTCGATGGCTTCGTTGGTGTAGGCGTTTGCGCCGGCGTCGGAGTTGGCGACGGCAATGCGGCCGAAGGGCTGGCGGCCGATTACCCAGGGCTTTTCTTCTTCCTTCCAGTCGGGATCGAATAGCGAATTGGGCGTGTAGGCGTAGCCGTGGGCCCAGCGGTTTACCGTGATGGCTTCGATGTCTTTTGCGGGATCAAAACCGGTCGAGCCTAGCATTCTTGCGAGTTGATCGCGGATGTTGCGTTCGAACGTAGCGAAGGGCGTGCCCATCAGCTCGACTCGTCCCGCGCGGTATTGGTCGCGCATGGGCAGCCCAGGAAGGCACGGGGTGCGCAACATGAACAGGACCATGGGATCTTCGGGATTGCTGGGGAATTGGTAACCGCCGAGGCTTACCGGAAAATCGAGGGCAATATAGGTGTGATAGCCGGCGGGAGCGACGATTTGATGAATACCCAGCTTCGAGAACGAGGTCCAGTTACGCAGGGCGACATGGGTGTAGACCAGCGGTGTTTTCACCAGGTAGGAGAGGGCCTGCTTTTGTTTTTCGGGGAGTTCCGGGCAGAGGTACGGGATCATCATTCCGTAGCAGGCCAGGACACAATTTTTGGCGCGGACCGATTGCAGCTGGTCGCCCCGCATGTAGGTGATTTCCACTTCTTTTGATGAGTTCGCGGGGGATTCTGCGTGTTGAACGTGAACTACGGTGCTGTTTAAACGAAGGCGGACGCGAGCATCGGGTTGATCGAGCTTGCTGTAATCGGCCCGGGCGGTAACCACGTCTTCCATGGTTTCACCGGGAATTACGCCGGGGATTAATGCGCGCACCAGCAGGCGGGCGACCGAGGCGTTTCCGTCGGGGAAATGGAAAATGTAGGGCTCTTCTTTTTCGCGTTCGGGGAAACCTAAGCCGTCGAATCCGGGGTAGGTGAAGGATTCGTAGTCATCGATGTTCTCGTAACAAGCCGCCGCTGAGACCGCGTCGATTCCAACGCCGAACAGATCGTGGGGAAAGGTTTGAAAGAAAGGGAGGGCTTCGGGACTGACTTTGCAGAATTTTGTCAGATAGTCCGCGTAGGTTATGGAAGCGAGCTTGGCTTGCTTCTGTGCGATCGACAGACCGGGCAGGTAATCGACTCTTTCGGTGTAGACGCGGGCGATGTCGCGGCGAACGGTATCGGAAAGCGGAGCTTTGGCCAGGAATTCCGGCCAGGGCGTGGCGTTCATGCCTGTGAGCAGGGCATCTTGGCCGAAAGTTTCTTTGTCGAAGAAGGCCGCGGTGCCCAGCTTGGTGTAGAGCTTTCGATCGTAGGCTTGGTAGAAGCGATCTACGTGGATACCCAGGTCCAAGAGTAGTTTTTTGGCTACTGGACTGTACGCGCCGGGGCTCTCGATCGATTGTGTACCGCCGTTGCTCAGAAGCATACGACGGGAGGCGGTGAATTCGTTGCGCTTGGCGTGGCCGCCAAAGTCGTCGTGATTATCGAGAACCAGAATGCGTGCGGTGCTCCCTACGCTTTGGCGATAAAAATACGCTGCGGCTAAGCCACTGATGCCACCTCCTACGATCACAAGATCGTAGGTTTCTGCCGTTTTGGTGGCCGGACCAGTGGCGTTCCATTTGCCGCCGTCGCGAAGGCGGTGGGCGTAGGTGAAGGTGCCGTCGTGATTGCCGCGCATGCCGGTGAGGGCGGGGGGGTAGTATCCGGGGGCCCTTTCGGGAGCGAGGTCGTCGCCGCCTAGGGCCGCAGCGGCTAACCAGGACTCGCCAGCCAGTGCACCGCCAATGCTGACGGCGACTCCATTGAGGAAATCGCGGCGGGAAATCGGGCAGTGCAGGCCCAGATCTCGATGGTTTTGGTCAGTGCTCATCGGGTCATCGATCATCGAATACACCTTGCGCTATGCAGTCTGGAGGATTATAGCCGGGCGGTAGTTCTGGTGCGAGGGGCGGGTGGCGGGTAACATCCGCTGATCGCGACGCTAGGAAAGGACGGAGGAACCATGAATGCAGCGGTGCGTAGTTCTCGATGGCACATCCCAATTCTACTTACAGTGGCTGGGCTGGTGTTCCCAACGCGCGGGGCGCTACAGGCGAGTCCTGCGGGGCAGGACGTGAAAGAGCGGCCGTTCGTGGTGGAGTACTACTACAAGGCGAAATGGGGTCATGCCGAGGAATTCATTGCGTTGTTTAAGAAGAATCACTATCCGCTGCTTAAGAGGGAAATGGAGATGGGGCGTATTTTGAAGGTGTTTGCTACGGCGCCGCGGTATCACAGTACCGAAGATGGGCGATGGGATTACCGCACTACTATTATTTTTAAGAATGCGGACGTTGCTCATGATTCGTTTGATTCTGCGGCGCTGCTGAAGCAGATGTTTCCCGATCAGGAGACTTACAAGCGGGAAGAACAGCATCGTTTTGAGATTCTTGACGCGCATTGGGATGTTCCGATCAAGGATGTCGATCTGGACGTCAAGTAACTGCCGGGTATTGTGGGGAATTCGGGAAGGAGCGGATCCTTCGGCTGCGCTAGTGTGCTGGGATGGAATGCCCGGCTGGTGTTCGGGGGCGGCTCGCGGGGACGCGCTGAAGCGCGCCCCCGTATAGACTCGTGTTCGGAGCGTGCGCCTGCGACATATATAATGGGTGGCAGGAGCGTTTATGCCTGACTACACCGAAGAACACGCGCGCGCCGGCATCAGCCGGGAATTGCCGTCGCTGGAGACTTGGCCTAATCAATTTCCGGGGTACATCATTACTACCAAGTTTCCGGAGTACTCGTCGGTTTGCCCGAAGACTGGCTTGCCGGATTTCGGGACCATCACAATTCAGTATGTGCCGCGCAAAGAATGCATTGAGCTCAAATCGCTGAAAATGTATCTGTTGGCTTATCGCGATCTAGGTATTTTCTATGAAAACGCGGTCAATAAAATGCTGCGCGATATTGTGGAAGCTATTCAACCGGAATGGTGCGTAGTACGCGGCGAATTCACACCACGAGGTGGGTTGACAACCTCGATTTTTTCGCGATGGCCGACGCCGGCTTCGCGCGGCGAGGCCGGCGCCAAAGGTCGAGCAAAAAGGCGCCCGCGCCGCTAGGCTGCGGAGCGGGCCAAGCCACGCGGTCGCGCAGCATTGCTCGCAATGATTTTTCGATGGTAACATTGTTGGGTTGGGGGCCCATCTCCAGGAGGCTGAATGAGCATTTCGCCAAACGTACCGACTCCACAAGAGTCCTACCATTACGAAGCTGCGACTGGCACGCCACGGTGGATTGCCGTTTTGTTCGGCGTGCTGATTATTGCGGTGATTGCGCTTGCTTACATGGGCCATTCCGCGCAATCACAGCTGCAAGCGGATCTTGCCAAGGCGCAGGATCAGAACAAATTGTTGAGTGCGCAGCTGGATCAGGCTAACTCAAGGCTTGCTGATTTGAAGGGCAACATTGAAGTTACCCAACAGAAGGTCGGCATGACGCAGGCAGAACTGGCCAAGGCCCGGAGCCGTGCGGAATCGATTCGCAATGACCAGATTGCGTCGGATCAAAAGCTGGCGTCGCAGTTGACGCAGGTGCAGCAGGAAAGCAACCAGAAGATCGGGGAAGTGGCTACCGAAGTGGGCGGCGCCAAGAAAGACATCGCTGACACTAAGACCGACCTGGAAACGACCAAGGGGAAATTGGAGCGTGCCACCGGTGATATGGGCGTGATGAGCGGCCTGATTGCCCACAACCGCGATGACCTTGAAGAGCTGAAGCGGCGTGGCGATCGCAACTACTACGAGTTCAAGGTTAGCAAGAGCAAGACGCCGCAGCGCGTGGGTCCGGTGCAGGTGACTTTGAACAAAGTGGACCAGAAAAAAGGCAAGTACACCATGACGGTGTTCGTCGACGACCGCTCTATCGAGAAGAAAGATAAGACCGCGGGCGAGCCGGTGCAGTTTTATTTGAAGGGGAGCTCGCGCGTGGCGCCCTATGAAATCGTGGTATTCGACGTTGGTAAAAACGATATCAACGGTTACCTGTCGACCCCCAAGGATGCTGGTTCCGGCAACGCCGCACCTGCGGCTACGCCTGCAGCAACGAAGCCGACCTCGTAATCCGACCAGCGTTTCGCATACATTGGGGCCCTGTTCTGCGTTCTGGAAACCTGATGCGGGACAGGGCTTCTGTCTTTTTGGCGCCGGCGCTAGCATTGAGATGCTTTCTGGCAGGAAATTTCGCGGCGGAGCCTCTCATGAAAACTAGTCACCTGCGTGCGATTGTGTGCGCCGTCATTTTGGCGGCATTTCTCACGCCGTGCCTCCGTGCACAAGCTCCGCTGGAGCCAACTCAGCTGCCCGCGCGGACTTCGTTCTACCTCATTTGGCGTGGAGCCCCGGCGGGCGAAGCGAGAAAAATCAATTCCCTGCTGGCGCTTTGGGATGACCCGGATTTCGCGCCTGTCCGCGCCGCCATGTTCGAAAATGTCACCAACGCTGCGGACAAAGATGCCGCGAAGCCGGCGCTGACGCATGAAGAATCCGAGCAATACTCGGCGCTGCTTGAGAATGCTTTTGTCGTCGGCTATCTCAGTAAGAACGATGCAAAGATGAACGCCAGCGCGGTTCCGCCGAAGGCTGCGGATCATACCTATAATGGTCTCTTCTTTGTTTACAACCGCACCGGAAAAGAAAGCCTGCTGAGCAGGGCTGTGGTTCGCATGCGCGGGCAGGAAAAAGAAGTGCCGCAGATTTCGCAGATCACTGTGGCGGGCGTACCGACCTTGAAGGTAGAGCGGAAGACCGGTGCGACCTACTGGGTGGAAAATGGGAAGTACGCGGCTAGTGCGAATGAACGGTCGGTGCTGGAGGATATTCTCGGGAGGCTCGAAGGGAAGTCGAATGATTCGAACTCCCTGGCGCAATCAGCTGCTTATAAAGAAGCGCAATCGCAACTGGGCGGCGGGGTGCTGGAATTTTTCGCTGGGGTTCCGAGCTTGAAGGGTTTGGCTCCGGATACAGCTTCTGGATTCAAGATCGCTCCGGTTTTGGATGCTCTGAAGTTGGAGGCAATTCACTCGTTCAGCGGGCGGGTGATGCTTGACGGCGGGAAGACGCGGTTTCAAGGCGCGATACTGGGCGATACGGCCCCTGGGTCGCTTTTCGATTTTTGGACCGACGGATTATCTTCGCCGAGTTCTCTTTCGCTGCTTCCGCCTGACGCCGTTTCGTACAGTGAGACGCAATTTAATTTGCCTGGATTTTACGAGATATTGAAACGCGGGGTTGCGGCGGCGATGCCGGTGGGACAACAGAACGCAACGGCCATGGTCGAAGCGCTGGCGCAGGCGCGGCTTGGTATGCCGCTGTCCGACGCTCTGGCGCTGCCGAGTGGTGAATTTGCGTCCATGCAGCTTAGCCCTTCGCTCGATCCGCAAAAAGCGGTGTATCTCTTTGGAATCCGCAAGAAGCCTGAAACCTTGAAACTTCTGCGCTCGATTTTGGGCGATCAGATTACTTCGGAACGCGCGGAAGGTGACACTACGTTCTTGAAAATTTCTCTTCACGGCAATCAGGGATCCAAAGGCGTGGCGCAGTGGGACTTCTACCATCTGGGCGTCACACCAGACTTTATCGTGGGCGCGACGCGCAACGAAACTGTTCGCGACCTTCTCGCAGGACGCTCCGCTTCGAATAGCATCGCGATGGGTCATTTCCTGACGGCTCGGGCCGGATATCCCGACAAAATAAACGGCTTGAACTACTTCGATTTCCAGAAGATTGACTGGCCCGCTGTGAAAGCGCGATGGGTCGAGGAAGCTAGGAAGGCTTCCGAGGCACCCGCGACTGCGCAGCAAAAGACTTCTGCCGGCAAGGTGCCTTCCTTGTTGACCAACGTAAACCCGCAAGTATTTCCGAAGCATCTGCACCTTATGGCTGGTGCATCCTGGAAGGACGCCAAGGGCATTCATTTCGATCAGTGGATCGAATAGATTAAGGTTGCGAGGCTTGCGGTTCATTCCTAGAGGAATGCTATTTCCAAGATCTCTTGCGTGCTGGTTGGCGAGCAGTGCTGTGCTATGGATGGCTGCTAGTCCCTGCGGGTTTGCCCAATCGCAGGCGCCCGTTCAGACCGAGCCTGCGCCGATTCGTGTGGCCGTCAATCGCGTGAACGTTCCGGTGACGGTCACCGATTCCGAAGGCCAGTTGGTGAAAGGCCTGCGCCGCGAAGATTTTCACATTTTTGACAATGGAATCGAGCAACCCATCACCGACTTCGCGTCTATTGAAGAATCCACTCAGGTGATATTACTGATCGAATCGGGTCCTGCGGTGCTGTTCCTCGCCAAGGATCACGTGCTCGCTGCGGATGCTTTTCTTCGCAGCATCCCTGCGACCGACCGTGTGGCCATTGCCAGCTATACCAGAGCGCCGGAGTTGATCCTTAATTTCACGTCGGACAAAATGGTAGCCCGCGGGGCGCTTCAGGAATTGAGCTTCGTCAACGGATTCGGGGACTTAAACCTCTCTTCCAGCCTTTCCACTACGATCGATTGGATCGCGTCTGTGCCTGGGAAAAAGACGATTGTTTTGTTGTCGACGGGAGTCGACAGCTCGTCGCCGGAGATTTGGAAATCAGTGCAAGAAAAACTTCAGTCCTCGGACGTGCGCATTTTTTCGGTTTCGCTTTCTTCTGATTTTCGCCAGCCGGCCAAGATGAAAAAACTCACTCCGGAGGATCTTTCCAAACGGGTCGAAGTAAGAGATGGCTTCGCGGCAGCCGATCAGTCCCTGCGTGAGTTATCCGATGCCACCGGCGGCCGGGTATATTTCCCTAAAGACCCGGCGGATTTCGAGCGCGTCTACAATGAAATTGCGAATCGGGTCGCCAACGAATACAGTCTGGCCTTTGCGCCAACGTCGTTTGATGGCCAAATACACATTCTGGACATAAAGGTTAAAACTTCAACCTATCGCGTCGATCACCGCCAGGCTTATGTTGCCCACTGACCCTACCTCGCAGGGGCGGGCTCCAAATTTAGAGAAGATAAGAGAAAGAAAACGATAACGCGCGGGCGCAGAGCGTGAGACTTGCGAAGAAAGAAAAGGCGCTATCGTTGGAGCTAAGCGCGGTCTATGCGCTACGGCGGACGGCCTATTCGTATTCCTTCATTACCCGCGCCATTTTACCTAGGCGCTCGTTCACCTGCGCGAAAACAGTTCCGCCTGGAAACGATCCGTCGCCGTTCCGGGCTCCCGCCGTCATGCCCGTTAAAATCTCTATGCCTTCTTCAATTTTCGCTACTGGCCAGATGTGAAATTTTCCGGTCGCTACAGCGTCTAGGATGTCTTCGCGCAACATCAAGTCCTCGACATTTGACGCCGGCATCAGTACGCCCTGGGAACCAGACAGTCCCGCGATCTTACATACGTCGAAGAAACCTTCGATCTTTTCGTTGATCCCGCCGATGGCCTGCACGTCGCCTTGCTGATTCATCGACCCAGTGACCGCAATGTCTTGGCGTAATGGCAATTCCGCTAGTGCCGACACTAACGCGTACACTTCTGTCGAGCTGGCGCTGTCCCCGTCCACGCCCGAATACGATTGCTCGAAACAAATGCTGGCGGACAGTGACAACGGCTTGTCTTGCGCAAACCTGCTTCGCAAATATCCCGAAATAATGTGCACCCCCTTGTCGTGGAAGCGGCCGCTCAAATTTGATTCGCGCTCGATGTTGATCACGCCGGTTTTCCCCAGCGCCGCGGTCGCAGTGATACGCACTGGCTTGCCGAAGGAGTAGCCGCCGATCTCCAGCACGCTCAAGCCGTTCACTTGTCCTATCCGCGTACCTTCCAGATCGACCAGCAGCGTCCCTTCTTCGATCATCTCGCGAATGCGAGTCTCGATCAGGTTGTGCCGTTCCATCTTGGACGACAGCGCGGTCCGTACGTGGGCTGCGCGTACCACCGATTCCCCTGTGGCCGCAGCAGCGTAGGCGGCCTCGCGCGCGAGGTCCGCGATATCCACAAATCTTGCCGTAACTTTGTTGCGACGGCCGGCCTGACGCACGCCGTATTCCAAGATCGCCGCGAACGCGCCTCGGTCGAACGGCGACAGATTTTCTTTTTCGCACAACGCGCGCAATCGCCCGGCGTATTCGGCGATTACGCCGTCGCTCATCTTCATCTCTTCGTCAAATTCCACGCGGACTTTGAAAATTTTGCGAAAATCTTCCTCGTAGTCGTACAGCATTTCGTACAACTCGCGGTCGCCGATCAAAATCACCTTCACGTCGAGATTCACCGCTTCCGGCTTCAGGGCGCTGCCCCCGAAGGGGTAAAACATTTCTAAGGGCTGAATCTCCAGGCGATTATGGTTCAGAGTGCGCTTCAGGGCTCGCCAGACGCCGACCTCGGATAGCGCTTCCAGCGAATACATGATCAAAAAACCGCCGTCGGCGCGCAGCAATGAACCCGCGCGTAAGTCCATGAAGTCGCTGGTCCAACCACCACGGGCGTCGTAGGCGCGCTGGATGGTGCCAAACAAATTCGCGTAGGTTGGCGTGGTCTCGAAAATCACCGGCGAGCCATCATCGTCTCCATGCGCCAGAATCACGTTCACGCCATATAAACGGAAGGGATCGCGCTCCGGCCCGCTGCCCGGCATCTTCGGCATGCCATCGAGCGAGGGCGAAGGTTCCCCGTCCCCCTCGCCCTCGCCCTCGCGTTCCTTGAACGGGTCCAGGTTATCCAGCAGGTGATGCCGCACTTCCTCCAGATACTCCGCCAATCCCGCGTTCGGATATTTTTCCTTCAGCTCCTCGATCACCCCGTCTACAAGAACCGACGCCGCCTCCTGTTCCAGATAACTCAGCTCACTGGCTAATTCACGCGAAAGGGTCAGGGTCTTGCGATAGACCACCGTAAACTCCTGGCGGAACTGCTCGTACTTCCGCTCGATTTCTTCCGCTACCGGCGATTCGAGTTTGCCCTCGTGCACCATCTTCGAAATATCCTCGATGGGCACCATCTGCCCTTCGAGCACCGGAAAAATCTCTGGCAACGCCACCGCTCCCACCTGCATATGCCCCAACGCGAACTGCTCCCGGGAAATCCGCCGCGTGAAATCGTCCATCAACTCTTTTTCACGCACGGTGAAGCGTTCGACAATCCGCCCCTTCTGCCGCTGAAAGGGTTCGCCTTCGAACACTTGCGGAATTCGCCGGCGCAGAAAATCGATCCCGGCCTGCATTTCTTTTTTGAAGGAGTTCGCTTGCCCGCGGGGAAGGGACAAAAGCCTGGGCCGATCGGCGATCTTGAAATTATTGACGTAGCAGCGGTCCATTGAGGGCTTGGTAACCGGGTGCAGCTCTTCAATCATCCGGGCAATGGTCCCGCCGCGACTCGTCCCTGCCAACCCGCACACAAATACGTTGTAACCAGGAGCAGAAAGCTCCACACCCATCTTCAAAGCCCGCAGCGCTCGCTCTTGCCCGATAAACCCTTCGCGCAATTCCGCTTGCGCGGTAGTCTCAAATGGGAGACGCGAAGCCTCGCACCGCCACCGTAGTTTCGCCGGAGGCAACTCCGCATGCATTGCAGCCGGTTTATAGCCGTTTAAGCCCATCGCCGTCGGGTACTCTAGCACAGGGCCAAGGGCCCGGACGTATTTTCGCCCCGCGTGTTTCGCGCCAACCTAAGCGGAAGCGGCGCCAAGATGAGGCGGCAAATAGTGATTCAAGAGAGTTTTCCCGGCGGCCCGGTCGGGCCTCCCCCGTATCTTGCTTTTACCTTGTTGGGGGAATATACTGCTGCTTCGCTCTGAAGCGGGTCGCACGATGAGTGGGCATTGAGCCCACTTTTTTGTTGGCCGGTTGCAGTGCTCTTGATACCGGCATTGGCCGGGGAGTCTTTACGTGAATCTGGAGAAAATCCGGGGCGCCGCTGAGCGGGTGGCTCGCTCGGAGGGTCTGGAAATCTTTGACGTCGAGTGGAAGATCGGGAAGCAACGGTTTCTGCGGGTATATATTGACCGTCCCCCGGCTGCGTCGGGCTCGAACAACGGTGCGGAAGTAGCAGGTAGCCCGGGCGAGGTCATCAGCGACCCCTATGGCGCGATCAGCCACTCGGATTGCGAACGGGTCAGCCAGCAGTTGAGTGTAATTTTGGATGTGGAAGGGTTGATCGAAGGGCCCGGGTATGTGCTGGAGGTCAGCTCTCCCGGTCTGGACCGGCCGCTGAGGAAGCCCACGGATTTCGAGCGGTTTGCCGGAAAGCTGGCGAAGATTACCACCAGCGAGCCGATCGGCGAACAAAGCTTTTTTGAGGGGCGGCTGGCGGGAATTGCGGACGCCAAGGTTCGTTTGGAGTTGGAGGGGAAAAACGCGCGGGTCGTTGAGGTGCCGCTGGAGGCAATTCGGAAGGCGAATTTAGTGGTGGAGTGGTAGGCGGAGGATAGAGGTAAGAGGTTAGCAGCGAGAAGAAAAGATAACGCGGAGGCGCAGAGAGCGCTGAGGTTTCGCGGTGACCGAAGGGTCGAGAGATCGTTCGACTGCTTTTGGAAGTCGCGGCACTAATTTTGTAGGGGCATTTTAGGAACGAACGTAAATGGCGAATCTGCTCTATCAGCAAATTGAGATGTTGAGCCGCGAGAAGCACATCGAGCCGGAGATCGTGGTGTCTGCGATCGAGGACGCGATGGTGGTAGCGGCTCGGAAGTATTACAAGACCGAAGAAGACCTGCGCGCCAAGTTCAACCAGGAAACCGGCCAAGTGGACGTGTTTTCGGTGCACATCGTCGTGGAAGAAGTGACCGACCCGAAGAAAGAAGTCAGCCTGGCGGAGGCGAAGAAGAAGAATCCGGAGGCGGAGGTCGGCACAGAGATCGTCGCCGTCAAGCCGACCGACGTGCTTGGGCGCATAGCGGCGCAAACCGCCAAGCAAGTGATCTTGCAGAAGGTGCGCGAAGCGGAGCGCGACACCATTTTCAACGAGTATCACGGCCGGGTAGGTGAGTTGGTGACGGTGATTGTGAAGCGCGCTGAAGGGCCGGACTTGATCGTCGATATGGGCCGGACCGAGGCTCGGCTGCCCAAGCGCGAGCAATCCAAGCTGGAAACCTACAATATTGGCGAGCGTTTGCGGGTGGTGATCAAGATGGTGGATCGCGCCGCGAAGGGGCCGCAGGTCATCGTTTCGCGTGCGGATGCCAGCCTGGTGCAGCGCTTGTTCGAGATGGAAGTTCCGGAAATTTACGACGGGACGGTACAGATCCGCCACGCGGCCCGCGAAGCTGGTGAGCGCACCAAAGTCGCAGTAGCCAGCCGGGATAAGGATGTCGATCCGGTAGGCGCTTGCGTGGGCATGAAGGGTATGCGCGTTCAATCGATCATTCGCGAGTTGCGCGGTGAGAAGATCGACATCATCCCATACAGCGAAGAGACCGTGGCATTCGCACAGAAAGCGCTGAGCCCGGCCAAGGTTACACGCGTCCAGATCACCGACCCAGAAAATCGCAAGCTGGAAGTGATTGTCGAAGATTCACAGCTTTCACTGGCGATCGGCAAAAAGGGACAAAACGTCCGCCTGGCCAGTAAGCTGATCGGCTGGGACATCGACATTAAGAGCGAAGAAGAGAAGCGCCGCGAGATCGAAGAGCAGATGACCGCTCTAACCGCGCCGACCACTCCGCTAACCGCACTGGCAGGTGTCGGTGCGAAGACCATCGAGAAGATTGAAGCAGCAGGAATCACCAACGTCGAAAAACTCGCTGGCATGACGCCGGAACAGTTGATGGAGATCCCGGGAATCGGCGAAAAGATGGTGGACAAGATCTATCAGGCGGTGAACCGCTTCTACGAAGGCGGCGGCGAATCCGCAGCCACAGGTGAAACGGCGGAAAACGCCGACGCGGTTGCCGACCCAGCAGCAGGGGAACCAGCGGAAGCTTCCGCTGAGGGCGCCGTAGCGGAAGCACCCGCGGAAACCGCAGAGGCGGCTCCTGAAACGCACGACGAGGTAGCTGCTGAGAACGAAGCTCCGGCGGCAACCGATAACCCCGAAAGCACCGAAACCCCGGAAACTTCTGAATCAGGCGAAACAAAGCACCCGGAAGAAGAGGCTAAATCTTAGGAACGCATGACGATAGACCCAAACCAAGTACGAATCAACGAACTGGCTCGCGAACTCGAGGTCAAAGCCAAAGCAATCATCGACCTTTTGCCAGGCTATGGCGTCGCCGAAAAAAAGACGCACTCCAGCTCGATCCCAGTGGATGTTGCGGAAAAAGTTCGCGCCAATCTGCGCGGAGTTGCCGATGCCGAAGCCGCCACCGAAGCCAAGGCTAAGGCTGACAAAGAAGCGAAGGATGCAGCAGCGAAAGCGGCGCGGATGAGACCAGCGACCGCTGCCGTTGCCGCGCCGCCGGCCCCGGCAGCGGTCGCAGCCGTTGCGCCGAGACCTGCGGTTGCAACTCCCGTGGTACCCGTGGCGGCGCCGCCCGCTCCTGCTCCGACGCCGGCTCCGGTGGCCGCTACACCCACACCGGTGGCCCCGAAGGCGCCGACGCCTGCTGCTCCACCCGCTGCGACTACAGCTCCGTCAGTGACGCAACCGACGCCCGCGCCGCGCCCCGTTGTGCCACCGACTCCGCAGCCGGGCACAGCACTTCGACCCACAGTGCCAGCACCAACGAGTACCGCACCCAGGCCCGGCGCTCCGGCTCCCGGCCCACGACCCTTGCAACCGCAACGCCCCGGGCAACCGCCCGCAGGTCAGCCTGCTGGTGCGCGGCCCGCAGCCGCCGCTCCAGGGGCGCGGCCCAGTCCTACGGGCGCAAGACCGAATGCCGCCGCGCCCGGAGCGCGACCGACTCCTCCTCCGCCACGGCCGCCGATGCCGACGGGTGGAAATCGCGGACCCATACCTGGCACGACTCCAGGAAGTCATCAGCGCCAAGGCGGACCTCGCCCCGGACAGCCAATGCGACCTTTGCAATCAGGCGGGCAAGGTCGGCCATTTACGCCGCGCCCGGGCGGACCAGGCGGTCCCGGCGGTCTGCCCGCAAGGCCTTTTGATCAGCGTCGCAGTCCACTGCCGACCGGTTCGCGCCCGGGCCCGCGCATGCCGGGACGTCCGGGGATGCTGCCGCCACTGCCGGACAAGGCTCCCGCGAAGGCTGAACCCGGCAAACCGCTCTATACCAGGAAGCCGCCGCAGCGCCAGCGCCCGACCGCCGACAAGCGCGAAATAGAGGGCGAGCGCAAGCTGCACCCCACGCGTCAGCGTCCCGGTGCGGGTCGTGGAGCTGTTGCTGTCATCGCCCCCCCGGAACCTCGAGCTCCGCGCGATGTGGCCATCACGGAAGGCATCACCATTCGCGAACTGGCCGAGAAACTTGATGTCCGCGCCAAAGAACTATTGAAGACGCTGATGGATCGCGGTGTGTTCGCCAGCATCAACCAGGCCCTCGACGTTCCGACCGCTACCACGATCGCGGAAGCGTTCAATGGCGTGGTAAGCGTAGTCTCCTTCGAAGAAGAGATGGTGCTGGAAGTCGCGAAGGAAGAGACCAAAGAAAATCTAAAGCCGCGCCCGCCGGTAGTCACGGTAATGGGCCACGTCGATCACGGCAAAACAAGTTTGCTGGATGCGATTCGCGAAGCCGATGTTGCGGCGGGCGAAGCGGGCGGGATCACGCAGCATATCGGCGCATATAAAGTCGTGGTCAACGACCGCGCCGTAGTATTTGTGGATACGCCGGGCCATGAAGCGTTCACGCGCATGCGTGCGCGCGGCGCGAAGGTGACCGACATCGTTGTGCTGGTAGTGGCGGCCGACGACGGCGTCATGCCGCAGACCAAAGAAGCGATCGATCACGCCAGAGCCGCGAATGTACCGATCGTCGTGGCTATCAACAAGATCGACAAACCCGAGGCGCAAGTGGAGCGTGTAAAGCGCCAGCTTGCCGATTTGAGTTTGCTGCCCGCGGAATGGGGCGGCGATACGGAATTTGTGGAAGTCTCGGCGAAACAGAAGACAGGAATTCCCAAGTTATTGGAAACACTTCTGCTGGTTGCCGATTTGCGCGAACTTCGGGCCAATCCCGACGCGCCTGCCACCGGCACGGTACTCGAATCGCGCGTGGACAAAGGCCGCGGCCCGGTCGCGACCATCCTGATTCAGAACGGCACGCTGCAACTCGGCGATTTCTTCATCTGCGGATCCGTCTTCGGCAAGGTGCGAGCATTGTTCGACGACCGCGGGCGCCCAACCAAAGACGCGCCGCCATCCACCCCGGTGGAAGTGCTTGGCTTGCAGGGAATCCCCGATGCCGGAGACAATTTCCAGGTTACCGACGAAGCAAAAGCTCGCCACATCGTGGAGTTCCGGCAATCGAAGCAACGCGACGCCGCGATGGCTCGGTCTAGCGGCGGCCGTATAACCCTCGATCAGTTGCACGAACAACTAAAGGCCGGCGAAGTCAAAGAACTCGGGATCGTCATCAAGGGCGACGTGCAAGGCTCGGTGGAAGTGCTCACCGAAATGCTGCCAAAACTCTCTACCGACCAGGTGAAGCTAAAGATCATCGGCTCCGGTGTAGGCGCGGTAACCGAGAACGATGTGCTCCTGGCGTCGGCATCCGGTGCGATCATCATCGCCTTCGGCATCCGGCCGGACCGCAAAGCCGCGGAACTCGCGCAGCAAGAACACGTGGAGATTCGGCCGCATACCATCATCTACGAAGTCTCCGACGAGATTAAGAAGGCCATGGAAGGCCTGCTCGAACCAGTGGTCCAAGAAACGTACGTGGGCCGCGCCGAAGTACGCAACACCTTCCGCGTCAAAGGTTCCGGCACCATCGCCGGCTGCTACGTCGTGGACGGAGTGCTCAAGCGCGATTCGCAGGTGCGCGTTGTGCGCGATGGCGCCACGGTCTATACGTCCAAGCTCAGTTCCCTGAAGCGCTTCAAGGACGACGCCAGCGAAGTTCGTACCGGCTTCGAATGCGGCGTAGGCATCGCCAACTTCAACGATGTCAAGGTCGGCGACATTCTGGAATGCTTCCAGGTCACCAAACTAAGCGCCGCGGAAGCCGCTGCACAGACCGGCGCCCCAGCGTCGCGCAGATAATCCGCAGCACCGTTCCTGGAGCCGCTCATGCCGGTCGGCTTACTCACCCTCGAGGTACACATTCCGGACGCGCAATCGCTGAAGGATAAGAGGCAGGTAATTCGTAGCCTGAAAGACAAACTGCGAAGAGAGTTCAACGTTGCTGTTGCCGAATTGGATCATCACGATTTGTGGCAACGTTCCGTAATAGGGGTCGTCACGCTAGCGAATGAAGAGCGTTACGTACAGGAATTGCTGCAAAAGGTCTTGGACCGGGCCGACCGCATCCTGGGGTCGTTTTTGATCGGTCAAAAGTTCGAAATCGTTTAGCAAGGGCGGCGTGTCGAGCGCCGCGGGGGCCACCAGATGAGTCCAAACACAAGCCACCGCCACGAACGCGTGGGTGAAGAAATCGCGCACGAAATCAACGCCATGCTCGCGGGCGAACTGAAAGATCCCAGGCTGGAAGGTTCGGTAGTGGTCAGCGAGGTGCGCGTGCAGCCGGACATGAAGCACGCCCGCGTGTATGTCAACGCCCGCGGCACCAGCAAAGAGCAATCCGACGCAATCAAAGCCCTCGACCACGCCTCTGGCTATATTCGCAGCGAACTCATCGAGCGATTGCAGCTGCGGCGCTTGCCGGATCTGCACTTTGTCCTGGATCTTTCGCAGGAGCACATCGAACGCATCGAAACATTGTTGAAAGAAGTGAAGAAGGACAAACCGGCAGCACCATAACTCTGTGGTGGCCGGTCTTTAGAACGGTCATAGCCTGCCCGAATATCTTTCTTGCTTAAGTCCACATTTCCATCAAGGAAAGCCGACCGCATGGCACGACAGCCGAGTCCTGCGCCGTTTGACGGCGCGCTGGTGATTGATAAGCCGAAGGGCAAAACGTCGCACGACGTGGTCGACGCAGTGCGCCACCTCGCAGGCTTCCGGCAAATCGGCCACCTCGGCACCCTGGACCCTCTGGCCACCGGTGTGCTGGTGTTGCTGCTCGGGCGGGCGACCCGGCTGGTACAGTTCTACTCCGGCCGGCGCAAGCGCTATGCGGCCGGCTTCCGTTTTGGATTCGCTACCGACAGCTACGATTCCGATGGCCAAGCGCAAGGACCCGATGCGCCGCCAGCGCTCCATCGCGAGTTGCTTGAAAGATTAGCCGCCGAACGCGTTGGACGTTTCGAGCAAATGCCGCCGGCCTTTTCGGCAAAGAAGATTCACGGCCGGCCGGCTTACGAGTTAGCAAGGAAAAAGCAGGTGGTCGAGCTAAAAGCGGTCGAAGTCGAACTGTTCGAGTACCAGCTGACGGAAATCGAAGGAAGCATCGCCCGCTTCGTAATCGAATGCTCTTCCGGCACGTATATTCGCTCGTTGGCGCACGAGATGGGCCAACGACTCGGCTGCGGAGCTCATTTGGCCGAGATCGCGCGTTTGGCCGTGGGCGAATTTTCTCTGGAACAAGCCATCAAGCTCGAGGAATTGGCAGAAGGCATGCGCGCCGGCAAATTTGCCGACTACATCATCAAGTTGGAAAACTTATTGCCGAATTTCCCGAGGGCGAACGTGTTGCCAGTGGTGGAGCGCCGCGTCCGCCACGGCACCAAGTTCAACATACTGGTCTCGCAACTTCAGCCGGGACGCATGGAACCGCGGCCAGGATCAACATCGCAGCTCGATGGCGGCGAGCCTCGCCCTCCGCGCCTCCGCGTCTTCAACCAGCAGAACAAACTGATCGCTATCGCCGAAGCGGTTGTCCCGCGCACCTATCAGCCGATCGTGGTATTTGAGCCGCTGGCTTGAGATTCCTCGCTGATCGCCATTCCTGAGCCGGCATTTTGGGGAAACGTTTTTGATGCCCACTGGATAATCCATCCGGCCACCCACAAATCCAGTCAGCCCAATTCGCTAACGTCCGAAGTACTTGCTCCTGACTCTCCTGCGAATGGTATGGCACCGTACCAAGGAATGGATGCGCTGCGACTTGTCTAGCTATTGGGCTCTGGTTATAGTTTTTTTTGTGGGGTTCGCGATGTCCGCTGCTTGGTCAACTATCACGCAAGATTCAGTCCCCGGAATGACCAGGTTGGTCACGGTAGCCGATGCCAGCGGGTCCAATCGCGGCCGCGCCCTCTGCAGCGAGCTAGAAGCCGGCAACATTTTATTTCCCCCCCAGACTCCCTTAACGTTTCCAGGCGATGACCTAGAGTTCCTTCTGCGCCGAAAACAAACCGACGCCAGCTTTCACAAAAACATCTCCTATCGTCCCGCGGAAGACCGCATAACCGGCTTGGACAACTCCGCCGCAGGCCCGGAAGTCGATCGTTTGCGGGCCATCGTGGCGAGTTATTCGCAACGCGCGTCGCGATTTCTGAGCGGCTTGCTCCCGCCCTACGCTGGAAAATGGAAGTTGGATCTTGCCAGCTACCGTCCGCTGGAAGAACGCGCCCGCCCCGCACGTCTCCACGCACGCAACGATTTGCCTCACGTCGATGCCTTTCCCACGAGACCCACAAATGGAGACCGCATCCTCCGCCTACTCACCAACATCAATCGCTCTCAACCGCGCGTGTGGATCACCACCCGGAACTTCGCCGTGATCGGATCACAATTCGCAAAAATGATTGGTCTTCCGCAACCACCGAATGCAAACGCATTCTCGAAAGCCTTCCGCCGAATCACCAGAGCCGTGCATCTACCCGGCGCCAACCGCTCGCCTTACGACGATTTCATGCACCGCTGCCACAACGCCATGAAGGAAGACGGCCAATTCCAGCAAAGCTGCCCAACGCAACGCTGGGAATTTCCTGCGCATTCGACGTGGGTTGTGTTCACGGATTTTGTCAGTCATGCAGTATTACAAGGTCAATACGCTCTCGAGCAGACCTTCCTCATTTCAAGCGACGCCATGATCCAGCCAGAGCTCTCACCACTTCGCATCCTGGAAAGAATGGTTGGCTATCCTTTAACCAAAGAGAACTGACAAGGCATTTCCAACCATCGCAACTGGGAAGCACCTCCGCTTCTAACGTTGAGGCTGCGGGTTAGGCGCTGGATTTGGAGGCGGAGGAACGTTCGGCGCAGGCCCATTGGGATTCGGAGGCGGAGGCGTCGCGTTCGGAGCAGGCTCACCAGGATTCGCGGGAACAGGAGCAGGATTTGCTGGCGGAGTGGCGGGCACGCCCGCGCCAAGCGAACCCCGAGTGGACGGGTCGCCTCGCCCGGCCAGAATGTTCCGCGCCTGCCTCACCGGAGACCGCAGTCGCCGCGGCGTCACCAGGATCATGAACTCGGTGTCCTGAGACGTATTATTCCGAGTGCCGAATGCATCGCCGGCTCCCGGAACATTCGCTAAGCCGGGAAGCCCTGCAATGGCCCGCGTTTCCTCCTCGTCCAACAGGCCCCCGATCAGTGTGGTCTCATCGTCTTTCACGCGCACGACTTGGCTCAGCGTGCGATTCGAAATGATGGGTATTCCATTGATACTGTTTCCTGACAACGCCCGAACCTCAAACTCCAATTGCAGCGTAACTTCGTGATTCTGATGGAGCGTCGGGGTGGCCTTCACCTTCACCCCAAGATCGATATATTCAGCGCCGGGATAAGGAGTTTGCGTCGGCGTCGTGCCCGTCGCAAAGCTCGACGAATCCTGAAATATCACTACCACTCCCTGATTGGTCGTCGAGCCAAGCGCCGTGAGCGCAACATCCGGCAGACCACCGCTGGTCAACGCTGCGCTAATAATGGCCGATGGGCTGGTAGGAGTGGCTATTTCCAGGCGACTAGAAAATGTTCCTCCGCCCAAACCAAGGTAAATCCCGAGCGTGCTCTGGCCCTGGTTGGTTACCGCCAGACTGGGAACGTTGCCCCCCGTGAAATTCGCAATCACGATGCCCGCAGGTGTCGTGGCCGTCGCCAGCGGCGAACCGGTGGCATAGCTAAAGGTAGCGTCGGCGTTGGCGCTGGACAGAATGATCGTAACCGTGTTGTCGGCCTGGTTCACGACTGCCAGATCGGGTATCCCATCCGTGTTCAGATCTCCAGCGGCGATGGCTACCGGCGTGGTGCCGACGGCGATCGGTGAACTCTTCGGCTCGGTGAACAACACATTGCTGTTGGAATCCAGAGAGCCCAGCAAAATCGTCACATTGTTGGTGGTTTCATTTACCACCGCCAGGTCCACTTCCGGAGCGGTGGTGTTCGGCAATGTCGTATTCTTAAAATTGGCGGTAGCCAGTGCCACCGGGCTCTTTTCGCTGATGGTTGCGTTATTTTGCAGCGCAAAGGGCGACGCCGGAAATGCCGTGAACCCGCCTTTCCCGTCCCCCTTGAAAACCGAGATGGTGTTGTCCCCCTTATTCGCCACCGCAAAATCCAAATCGCCATCGCCATTGAAATCCGCCACCACCACCGAACTGGGCTCCTTCCCTGCCGGGTATGGAGACCCTGCCGCCTCCACAAACGTGCCATCTCCATTTCCCAGCAACACCGTCACATTATTCGAAGTGGAATTGGCGATCACCAAATCGACCGGCGCTACGGTGACTCCGCTCGAGTTGACCACCGTATTCCCAAACGTTCCGGTAGCCATCGACACCGGCCCGGTCTCTCCTTTCGCCAGCACGAACGGCGACTTGGCTTGCGCCGTAAAGTTGCCGCTATCCTGATTCAGCAAAACGCTGATGGTGTTGTCGTTGGCATTGGCCACCGCCAGATCCGGAAGTGTCCCACCGCTGTACGTCGCCGCCGCAAGTGCCACCGGATTGTTGCCGACGCTGAACGTAGTTTCCGGGAACGTCGTCGAAGTAGGAAGCGACCCGAGAATAGAATTCGCATTCGTAGCGCCAGTTCCCGTCCCAGTGCCCAGACTTCCCGATAAAAGAGAAAGTGTGACCGGGTATCGATCTCCGACGAAAAACGTCGCCGGCTTGCCGTCCTGCGCGCGCAATAAAACCTGCCTGCCGCTTTGCACCAGCGTGAGCGCATCGGAAAAGTTCGCCGCCACCGTTGGCAGCGTCAATAAGAACGTGGAATTTCCGCCGCCGAACAACGTAAAACTCGGAATGCTGCTGAGTCCCTGCGCGCTGAAAAGTTGCCCTAGAATCGTCAGCGCATTCGCCAGGTCCGACGCTTTCGACAACGCGCTGATATCGTTCGGGCTGATTAGAAAAGCCTGCGCTGAGGTAGGCGGCGTGATGCCCAGCTGCCGCGCCCTGTTTTTGTCCACCTCCAGCAACTCCACGTCGAGCATCACTTCGCCCCGGGCCTTTTCGACTTGCCACAATAGCTCGCCAGCCAAAGCCAGCCTTTCCGGCGTATCCCGCATGGTAATCGTGCGGCTGTGCGAATCCAGCTCGATGCGCGTTGAGCCGGTGATCTCGCGCAGCACCCGCAGCAACTCGGTCATCTCCTCGGGAGCCACCGACGACGACAGCGTAAATGTCTGCTCCGCCACCACCGCATATTGCCGTCGTTTTTCCGCAGTATCCGCAGTGACAAAAATCATAGAATCGCTCACCGGACGCCAGAACGTTCCGGTTTGCTCCGCAAGCAATGTCATCGCCGTGGCAAAATCCACATCATCCACACGGAGCCGCACGTTGTGCGAAGTCAGGTCGGGATCGAAGACGGTCTTGATGCCGAAAGCTTGCGCAACCTGCTCGTAAGCGCTTTTGGTGTCGCCCCGCAGATCCAGGTTGTGCTTCCCTTTTTGCGTTTTCAGTTTCGGAAGCCCTTCCATCGACTGCGCAACCGGGGCAGGCTCCTCGTCCTTCATCGCTTCCATCTGCCCGACGCGCTCGGCGACCACCGCATTACCCGGATCGACGCGCAAAGCCAGCCGCAGTTCTTCGGTAGCCTGCGCGATATTCCCGGCCAGCGCCAGATTCTCTGCATTGTCTACATGAATGCGAACCAGTTTCGCACGCAACCCAGCGCCTCGGCCCAGTACGCCGGCAACCTGCGGCGCATAACGCGCTGCTTCGTCATACGCTGCCAAGGCGTCGTTCAGCCGTCCTTCCGCTTCAGCCTTCTCGCCAAGCTCAATGGCTTTTTGCGCGCGCCGCTTGTCAACGAGGATAGGCGCGCCTAGCGGCGGACCAAGTCCAGCTTGGGTCTGAGCAAGCGTAGAGGTGCAAAGCAACGCCAAGGAAAGAACCAACAGGGCAGCTCGCAGAACGGTTTGGGCCAAACGCATAGATAAAGTATTCTAACGCGAAGATATACGACCAGTATGGTCCGGTTGACGGAAGTAGCTAATAAAGGTAAACTTAAATCGCTGTTGCAATTGATTAACAACTGGAGTTCCCGTGCTTTCGGCTTTTCTCATCGCTCTCCGTGAAGGCGTCGAAGCCTCGTTAGTCGTGGGCATAATCCTCGTCTATCTCTCCCGCACGGGCCGTGCCCATTTAGCTCGGTTCGCTTGGTATGGCGTAGCCGCCGCTGTGATTCTCAGCTTGGCCGTGGCCATCGCCCTGGAACGCTGGCAAATCAGTGAAGATGGCTTCGAGGGTGTCCTGCTCCTGGTAGCCGCGGCCTTCGTTGTTACGATGATCGTATGGATGAATCGCGTTGCGCGCCACCTGAAAAAAGAAATCGAGCAAAAAGTCGAAGCCTATGCCGCCAAAGCGGGCAAAGCCGCCGGCTGGGGCATCTTCGTTTTCGTCTTCCTCATGGTCGTTCGCGAGGGTGCCGAATTGGCACTGATCTTGCGCGCCGTCGAGCTTTCCACCGAGGGTCTGCAGACCTGGATCGGCACCATCGCCGGAATCGCCGCGGCCGTCGCCGTCGGAGTCGTTTTCTTCAAGGGCACGCTGCGTGTGCCGCTGCAACGTTTCTTCGCCGCAACCAGCGTGATCCTGATGCTGGTTGTTTTCCAACTGGCGCTCACGGGTTTGCATGAACTGAGCGAAGCGCAATGGCTGCCTTCCAGCAAAGCGGAAATGGCGATAATCGGCCCCATCGTGCGCAATGAACTGTTCTTTTTCGTCTTTATCTTCGGTGCCGCCGCCTTGTTGGTCTTCCGCGAATGGCAATCCGCCACTCACGCCACGGCGGTGACCCGCGCGACCGGAGATGCCGAAAAACGGCTTCTCGCATCGCAAAATCGCCGCCAGCGCCGCTGGATGGTAGCCGCCGCTTCGGCGTGTCTGGTGGTAATCCTCGTGCTGACCGCGGACTTCATTTACGCCCGGGCGAATTCAGCGCGACCCACCGTAACCCAGGTCACCGCCCTAAACGGTGAAGTGCGGGTACCGATAAGCGAAGTCCAGGACGGCAACATGCACCTGTTCTCCACAGACATCGGTGCAGGCCAAACCGCGCGTTTCCTGATCATCAAGAAACCAGACGGCTGGGGCACCGCCTTGGACGCGTGCTTAATCTGCGGCGCCGAAGGCTATCGTCAAGACGGCCAAAACGTAATCTGCCGCCACTGCGGCTCAGCAATCTACGTCCCCACCATAGGCCAAGCCGGCGGCTGCAATCCCATAGGCATCCCCTCGCACGTGGAAGGGGCGAACCTGGTGCTGGAGGTTTCAGCCCTAACCAAAGCCACCCAAGAGATCCCGAAGTAAGTGGCTCAGGCACTCCTGTTCACCTTGAGGTACCAAGGGCCTGCACGCGGCAGAAGCAACACCGAGGCTGCTGATGATGACCATCGATCAACGCCAATGGATCGCCAACGAAAGGAGCAAACCGCATTCGATCGCGAAAGCCCCCAAAAGGTCCTCCCAAATTTGTAGGAGCGGGGTTTGCTCGGTCCGGCCGATAGAGTTTGCGCCGTTGCCGCCGCGCCTAAGCTCTGAAGGTTAACGTCAAAAAAATGTTCCTACGCCTAGTGACCGACTCCATCCGCCGCCGCCCCCGCCACAAACTCCTAACCGGGGCAGCCCTAGCCCTAGGCATGGCGGTAGTCACCGCGGCCCTAAGCGTAAGCCTGGACGTGGGCGACCGCCTCTCCCATGAATTCCGCAGCCTAGGCGCAAACTTGCTGGTCACCCCGCAAGCCGACACCCTCCCCCTGGAAATCGGTGGCGTAGACTACCGCCCCGTAAACGCCGGCGCCTACCTACCCGAATCCGACCTGCCCAAAATCAAAACCGTTTTCTGGCACAACAACATCATCGGCTTTGCGCCGATTCTTGACGTTCCCGTGCGGGCCTGGACGAAAGCATCACAAACGCCAATCACCCCGGTCTATAGCGTCTCGGCGAATCTGATCGGAACCTGGCTCGCTCACCCCGTAACGCTTGCTGATGGCGCAATCTTTTCAACGGGCATTGAAAAAACCAATCCATGGTGGCGTCTCGACCAAGGTCAATGGTTCGCCGACAGTTCTGCTGAGTGCGTAGTTGGTAAAAAGTTCGCGGAGCGCGCCCACGTAGAGCCGGGTGACCCACTGAATATTGAAGCCCAGAAACAGAACATCGCACTAAAGGTCACGGGAATTCTCACGACGGGCGGACCGGAAGACGATGCCATCATCGCGCCAATTTCAATCAGTCAACAACTCGCCAGCAAGCCAAAACAATATCGCCAGCTCTACGTCAGCGCCTTGACCAAGCCGGAAGATGACTTCGCCCGCCGAAACCCCGCCGCGATGACCCCCGAAGAGACCGAGCGCTGGATCTGCACCCCCTACGTTTCCTCCATCGCCTATTCCATCAAAGAAGTCCTTCCCGGCACGGACGTCCGCGTGATCCGCCGCGTGGCTGAAGGCGAAGGCCGCATCCTCAGCAAAGTCCGCACGCTCCTATGGCTTGTAACGCTGGCTGCCTTGCTAGCGGCCGCGCTGGCTGTAGGAGCATCCTCGGCAGCCTCAGTGATCGAACGTCGCACTGAAATCGGCCTGATGAAAGCCCTAGGCGCAGGCCGCGGCATGGTCGGCTTCCTGCTAGCCGCAGAACTACTCTTGCTAGCAGTGGTAGGCGGAGCCATCGGCTACACCCTGGGCATTTTCCTAGCCCGCCTGGTAGGAGAAAAAATCTTTGGCGTCGCCCCACAACCCTCGCTACTCGTTCTCGTAGTCATCGTAGGCTTGGCAACGACAGTCACGCTCCTAGGCAGCGCCCTGCCCCTGCGCCGAGCCGCCCGCTACGAACCAGCGCCCATCCTCCGAGGCGAATAAATGCGCAACCGACAACCAAACCGCGCAACCAAACTCGCCGCGAAACATTCCGTTGTGGGCGCCCAGCACTGCGGTGCCCCTACTCGACAGGATTTCAACCGCCAGGCTCCCCATGTCTAACCCCCGCCACCCAAGCCGCCCAATGTTCTGGCGCATAATCCGCCGCCTGCTAACAGCCAACCGCGGACGCCTATTCGTAATCCTGTTAGCCCTAGGTGCAGGCGCAGCCGTAACCGCCGCCCTCCTGAACGTGAAAATCGACGCCAACCGCCGCCTGACCACAGAATTCCGCGCCCTAGGCGCAAACGTAATCGTAGCCCCGCGCAATCGGTCCGCCGAAGCGGATCACACTCTTGACCAATCCGTCTTTCAACAGATTCCTTCTTCCTTAGACCGACAGCACGTCGGCGTCTTGGCCATCCTGTACGTCACAGCGGACGCCTTTGCGCCGGCTTCGAAAAAACCCACCCAAATTGTGGTCGCCGGCCAACAGGGTGATCTTGGTGCGGAAATTACGGGCGCCGGTTTCGGGAAAGGCATTGATTTTATCGGCGGATCGTTCTCGAACGCCAAGCCATCTTGCTGGCTAGGTGCGACGGCGGCAGGCCACCTCCGCGTTAAGGCATCCGACCTTCTTCGCTTGCAAAGCGGCGGCCGAGAGGAAATCTGCAGAGTTGACCTGGTTCGTTCCGTTGGCGGCCCTGAAGATGATCAAGTTACTCTCGAACTCGGGCTGGCGCAGCGATTGGCTGCAAGTCCAGGGCGCATCAGCCTTATTCAGATCAGCGCGCCAGGAACTCCTCGCTCCATCGACAACTATATCGCTGCTTTGCAGGGACAACTACCGGGCGTCGACGTCCGTCCTATCCGCCAATTCACCGAAGCCGAAGGCAAAATCTACAACCGCATCAGCGACCTGCTAACCGCCACGGTGGCCGTGGTCCTGATCCTGACCACCCTCTGCGTCATGGCCGCCATGACCAACGTCGCCATGGAACGCAAAAATGATGTGGGCTTGATGAAAGCCATCGGCGGCACCACGGGGCGGGTGTTGCGGCTATTCCTGGCGGAGGCAGCCGTACTCGGACTCATCGGTGGAATTCTCGGCGCTGCCGCGGGCATCCTCATTTCCATCGGTCTGGGCAAAGCGGTGTTCGGTGTGGCGGCACAGCCGCGCTTGATTGTGTATCCTGTAGCTGTAACGCTGACGATTCTGGTAGCCCTTGCCGGGGCCTATCCCCTGCGGCGGCTAGCGAGCATTCGCCCAGCGTCGGTGTTCCGAGGCGAATGATGTCGCCGCAAAAACAGATCGATCCCGCAAGCGACGGCTTACACTCTGCCGAGATGGGGCAGGGCAATGCTGTGCCCCTACGCAGGCTTACGCCTCATGGCCACCGAGGTGAAGCGTGACACCGCAGGTCGCCATCGAATCGTTGACCAAACAGTACGGGGCATTGCGTGCGGTCGATGCCCTCAGCTTCAGCATCGATCCCGGCGAATGGGTCGCGCTTATGGGCCCGTCCGGGTCCGGCAAAACCACGCTGATCAACGTCCTAGGCGGCCTGGACACGCTGACGAGCGGCCGGGTAATCGTCGACGCCGTCGACCTGGCCAAACTAACCGAATCCCAAATGGTCCGCTACCGGGCCGAAAAAATCGGCTTCGTCTTCCAACAATTCCACCTGGTCGCTTATCTCTCCGCCGTCGAGAACGTAATGCTCGCCCAATACTTCCACAGCGTAACCGACGAAACCCAAGCCGCAGAAGCCCTGCGCCGAGTGGGCCTGGGCGATCGCCTGACGCATCTACCAGCCCAACTCTCCGGCGGCGAGCAACAACGAGTAGCCATAGCCCGCGCCCTGATCAATCAACCAAAACTAATCCTGGCCGATGAACCCACCGGCAATCTCGACGAACCTAACGAAACCATCGTCATGGAGATCTTCCGGGAGCTGCACCGCTCCGGCCACACGATCTTAATGGTCACCCACGACCCCGACATAGCCCGCCAAGCCGACCGCCGCATCGAGCTCCAACACGGCCACCTGCATTACGACAGCACCCAGCACGGCCCCAATCACCCGCTGCTGTGCCCGTTAGCCAACACCGCCGACTGCTGCAGCACCCCCACGGCCGACGACGAAATCCGCTTCGACCACTTGCTGGAACAAATCTGGGTGTTCGGCGAAGAAGGAAAGCCAGCAAGAGTGGACGCTCTTCACGCCACAGGACCTGTCGGTTCTCTCCCGCTAATCAGCGACGAATCGCCGATGCGCATCCTGACCCGCATGTCGGACCTTCAATTAGTGCAAACCCAAAACGGCCACGTAGCTCTAACCCCAGCCGGCACCACCCGCGCCCGCGACGTAGTCCGCCGCCACCGCCTGGCCGAGCGCCTCTTCAAAGACACCTTCGCCGTAGACGACTCCGAAGCGCACAACCAAGCCTGCAAATTTGAGCACATCATCAGCCCCGAACTGGACCAGCGTATCTGCACCTTCCTGGGCCACCCAACAACCTGCCCGCACGGCAACCCCATCCCCCCAGGCCACTGCTGCAACGGCAAGCCGTAAATACCTCTTGCCGGTCGGCCCGCCGTTGGTCTCGGCCGCCGACCGTGGCGGGTGCCATTTCCTTCATCAAGATTTTGCCGTGCCATGTTGCCTAACGATCATAAACATGGCTATGGCAAGGGCTGGGAAATACGATTGGGCTTTCCGATCTTGGCCGCACTACGCCGCCGAGACGGGGCGATCGTCTTCCGGAAAGTTATCACCTGTCAAGGTACATTTTGCTTGGGGCTAGGTTGCGGAACGATTGGGTGCAGACGGGGCAGGGGCAGATGGTGCGGAGGTGGTCGTAGCTGTAGATGCCGGTGGCATGGCCGTCGGAGAAGGTGAACTGGATGGCGTAGTTGCCTACCGGGTTGGCAGATTTCGCGGTGGGTTTGGGTTTGAACATGGGTAGTAATGGGGAGGAGGTTGGGGCTGCGGTGGGGGCGGTAGTCTTTTTGTCGCGTTCGTCGTTGCAAGTGGCGCAGGGGCATTCCTCGCGTAGGTAGGAGAAGTCGTAGTGGCTGGCGTGGCCGTCGGACCAAGTTATGTCTACACCGGCCCCGGTAGAGACGTGAATTTTTACGGCGGCGGGCTTTTTGCGAGGGTCCAGGGGAGTGGGCATGGTCGGCTTCACAGTTTACCGTTGAAAGGTTGGAAAGGAAAAGGCTGGGGAGCGAACGCAGCGGGCCCGGAGGTGGGAGCACAGAGATCACGGAAAGAGCCCTGCAGGAGCTCGTCGAGTGCAGAGAGGAGAAAACGATAAAGCAGAAGAACGTTGACAAAAATCCCCGAGGGGGTGCTTGCCGTCGCATCCAATTCGTGGAATCCTTCCGGCACTTTCAAACTCTCGAGGTGCCGCCATGGGCAGCAGTCCAGAAACGCTTCGCGCCGTTCCACTCTTCTCCCTCCTGGACCAGGACGAACTCTGCGTTCTAGCCAGTCAGGTGGAAATCAAGAAATTCGCGCCGCGCCAGCGCATTTACAAGATTGGCGACCGCGGAGGCCACGCCTACGTGATGGTCTCGGGCAGGGTGCGAGTTACTACCGTCGATGAGGATCATCAGGAAGTGGTCGTCGACGAACCTGCTCACGGCGAATTCTTCGGTTTCGCCTCCATGCTCGAGCAGACTCCTCATCAAACCAATGCCGTCGCCATCGAAGAAACCCAATGCATCGAGGTGGACCGCCACGACATCAACGTCCTGCTCGAACGGAAGCCCCATGCCGGCATGGACATGCTGACGGTTCTCGGCCGCCAGTTCCACGCGTCGCAACAGTTAGTCCGCGTTCGCGCCAACCGCAACCCTAACGAGGTGATCGAGGAAGACGCCACCTTTGGCGAGCGCATCGCAGACGCCGTGGCCCACTTCGGCGGTTCGTGGTCCTTCATCATCACGTGCCTGGTGATGCTGGTCGTCTACATAACTACCAACGTGATCCTGCGCAGTCAGTCATGGGATCCTTACCCATTCATCCTGCTGAACCTGTTTCTGTCGATGCTGGCCGCCATCCAAGCCCCGGTCATCATGATGAGTCAGAACCGCCAGGACTCGAAAGACCGCGTTCGCGGCGAACTGGACTACGATGTCAATCGCCGCGCAGAAAGAGAAATTCAGGCGGTAACCCACAAGCTGAACGTATTGGACGATAAATTCGGAGACGTCGCGGACCTGTTGCGCCGGCACCTGGAGCTGGGCGCCGCTGGACATACGCCAAAAGCGTCGGGGTAGGATCGGCGAGGGTAATTCGGAGAATTTTTGTCAGGGAAATTGGAGATACCTCGAAAAAGTCTCGTTGCGAAGAACCCTACTGACGATTTAGATCGATTTCCTTCAGGCGGGAGAGTCGGCCGGATTGCCGGCGCGATCAGGGGCTTCGTCACGGTAAGTGCTCGTTGGGATTCAGCGTCCCGGCGTTGTGGCCGTAGGCCTCGAAACTTTGTTTCGCGAGCATGTTCACCGTAGCGGCGAAATTATTGTTGTTGTGTTGCGGCGCAGCCTTCGCCCGGCTGATCGCGGCTTGCAACTCGGCGGCGTCCTTCCGGCCCATCGTTCCCCAGCGCAGCGCCCCGGTTGTAGGCCTGCATAGCTCCTTGAACATCGCCTTGCCATTGCAGCATGGTCCCTAGATTCGTCCATATCGGCCCCGCATGGGGATCCAGTTGCAACGCCATCCGGTCTTAATTGCTTGTGGAGGTTCCTCAAAATTGTCCATACCCATTGCCGAGAACAAACCAGGCCTGCACGTTGCGCAATTTTTCGGCCAGCGGCCATTCCTGATCCAGCACCGCCGAGGCTTTATCCCATTGCGCCATTCCCGAATACGCCGCTGCCAGATTGTTCCAGTAAGTCGGCTGGTTCGGATTCAACTTGATCGCATGGTTGAAAGCATCGATGGCCTCTACGTATTTTCCTAATTGGACGTAGGTCGCCCCCAGCGCGTGCCACGCAGGCGCTATATCCGGTTTGAGCGCAATCGATCGCTTCATCGGCTCAATCGCTTTGTCCGGCTCGCGAAGGTACATCCCATAGGCCGCGCCCAGGTAAGCCCACGCGTCAGAATTATTAGGCTGGGCGTGCGTCCAAGCCGTCGCGTACTGAACCAGCCCTTCGTAGTTGCGAGCCTGCACATACGCACTGGCCCCATCGTTGGAATAGCTCTGCGCCAGACAGCTTGCGGCGGTCATCAACAACGCGGTCACAATCACAGCCGCGCGACGCATGGTTCGTCCCGGGAGCATGCGGCACCTCCTCAAGGGGCCTTGGGCGTGCTTTCCGCAATCACCTCAGCAAAAATAAACGAACTTCCGCTGAAGGCCAGCGCCACAAACAAACTGGTCAACTCATCCTGATTGTGAATGGCGGCGAAAACCCGCGGCGCGTGCAGCAGCAGCACCCACAGCAGAAACATGACTCCCAGCATAATGCCCGCGAGACGCGCCTGAATCGCCAAGGTAATCGCCAAACCAGCAGCCACCATGGATACACCGGTAAAATAAATCCAGAACAGATGCCCGGGCAGCCACGCCATCACCAGCGTGGCCAGAAATCGAGCATACATAAAATGTTGCCAACCAAAAATAATCATCGCAATCCCAAACAAGAGTCTGCCAAACAGAATCAGCTTGTTGTTGTTGCTCGATGACGTTGCTTTAGGGCCTTCCACTGGCAGCGCAGACGCTAGTGCAAACGCCGCACCGCTCAAAGCCAAAGGCTCGAGTGCCCGCGTTCGATCATTGCCGTTGTGCAACACATCGCTGAAATGCTGCAACTGGAGAAAAGCCACGCACAGCAGAAACAACACGCCAATGACCAGCGCCGACATGCGCGCATACTTCTTGCTCGCGATGCTGAGGCCCGTCACCATCAGCATGAGTCCGACTACGTACGCGCCCACCGCTCCGCCGGGAGCCCACGGCGGCACCGGCGGCAAGCCGCCGGTGTATTTTCCGAAGGCCACATATTGAATTCCGAATACCACTATCGGTATGGCAAACAATATCCGTCCAGTCTTGAATACCTTGTTCATATGATCGTAGCCCAACATGCGCGGCAAGGTCCTCCCTGCCGCTTAGACGCGGGCAACAGGCTTTATATAGTGATTCTGCCGCCAGAGGTTACATTTTTTCCCGGCGCAAAACGATACGGGATTATGTCCCAGGCCTGGTGAAAGAAGGCTTCTCTTACTCAAACAGGATTTTGGCCATCATGCCTTTGTCTTCATGGTTAAGCAGATGGCAGTGGAAAACAGATATCCCCTTAATCACCGGGTCGGTGAAATCCATGATCACATCTACCGAACCTCCAACCGGAACATTCACAGTATCCAACCATAACGGGTCCGCTATGGTGCGGCCATTTTCCGCATATGTCAGGAAATGTACCTGATGAATGTGCATGGGGTGTAGTTCCTTGCTGGCATTCACGATTTTCCAATGCTGATACGTTCCCACTTTCGCCCGCACCATCGGCGCGGCATCAAGCGCAAATTTCTGACCATTAATGTAAAAGCCATGCTGATCTTCCGTGAACGTAGCCGTGAATCGGGGCGGAATCTTTTCTTCCGCCGTAAGATTCAGCGTTTTGAGATTGGGCTTGAGCGAGCCCAGTGCGATTTTTGGCGTAGCGCTTTCGACCGCCGGGCCGGGGACAACGTCGGCCAAAACCATTGCCGGATTCGGATCGCCGTCGGGACCGGTATCGACACACCGCGAGATCAGCCGCCGCGGAGTCACGGGTAGGCCAGTAACAATTGCTTCCAGCCTGCCCGCCGGTGGCAGTAGGACGTGATCGGTCAGCCGAGTTCGGTGATCAGGATCGTGCTTAGCGATGGGCATTCCGTCCATCGCGGCGATTTCAAACTTTTGACCTTCGAGTTCCAAATCGAGATAGCGGTCTGCGGAAGCGTTGACAATGCGCCAGAACTGCCGCTCGCCAGGAGCGAGTGCAATTCGCGGCCGAATCGAACCATTTACGGTAAAGACTTCTTCCGGCGGCCCCTTCGCGCCGCCGCAATCACTTGAACCGAGCGCCACACGCTGCCGCAACTCTGTGGATTTTGGATCGTGCTCAAGGGAGCGTCCGCGCACGACCATGATTCGTTCCGGCAAACCTTGCACCGCTGGAAGGTAAGCTTCCATTCCTTCAATCACGATTGCGCCTGACATACCGTCGAGCACTTGCCGATGGCTCTCCCCGTGCGGATGGGTGTGATACCAATAAAGTCCCGGCGGGTGGTCTTTCGGAATCGGCACGACATAGTGCAGAGATTCCCCAGGTTTGGCCATCATGCCCAACACATCGTCTTGCGGAGCGTTCGGTGAAACCGTCAAGCCGTGAAAGTGCAAATTCGTCATGTCCATACATGGAGTGATCGCGCAAGTTTCCTGCGGCTTGGCGGGAAGATCGTTTACGTACGTAATGGTCAGCTGGTCTCCAGGCCACAACCGCAGAGTCGGAGCTTCGGGCCGGTCATTAAAGTAGAACGAGCTGATTCCATCTCGGGTCACACCGGCGTGCAGCGTGAGGGCCAGGGTGTGGCTCTGCGCATGAAGTTCTGGAATCTCGGCCAGTGGGAGCGTCCCGTTTCTTCCAGGCAGTTTAAGCGAACAGAAGGCCAAACAAATCAGTGCAGCAATGGCGCGAACAAGTGTTTTAATAGAAATAGGCATACACACTCCGGAAAAGTCTCGGGCGCTGCGGTTAGCCTCCTCTTGACTCCTTCCCGATTGGAGTGTTGGGATTCGCCGGTAGTTTGCGATCTTTTCTACAAAGCTCCAGCGATTCGCCGGCTCCGGTTTGCCGGTGCGCCGCTCCCTTCCGAAATTGCTGCAAGGGAATCCCAGCGCGTTGATTTGATGAATCCGTCAGCGCCGGCTATCTCATCGAAAAAGGAGGAGGGATATCTATGCCACACCTCGCAACAGGATGCACGCCGGCGGTTTGCTGATCATCTGCCCGGGAAGTTTCCCGTCAATCTTCAGCTAAACTAGACTTCACATGCGAAAAATGCGAGCATTTTAATCTGCAGGCCATCATCACCCATACATGAGCAGCATTCCCACTAGCCCTGCTGCCCCGCGCAGCCGCGGCAACGGTATTCCGCGCGTCATTGTAGCCACCACGGCACTCTTGACGTTTATATCGTTCTGGCGCGCGGCGGCCATCGTTCTAAACGATTTGGCTTCGTCGGCCTACTATGCCGGCGGCGAGGCCGAGGGCTTCATTGGCAAAACCGCGCCGTGGTTCATCCTGGCCATCATGCTGTTCTCGTATGCGGTTCGCGCCGTGTACGTCGAAAGCTGCAGCATGTTCGTGCGCGGCGGCGTGTACCGCGCTGTCAAACAGTCTCTGGGCGGCACGCTGGCAAAATTCAGCGTTTCCGCGCTGATGTTCGACTATATATTGACCGGGCCGATCAGCGGTGTCGCCGCCGGGCAATATCTTGGCGGCCTGCTCAGCGAATTGTCGCAATACTTTCACTTGAGCGGCCCTTTTTCCGAACATACCCTGGGACTGATCTCGGCAAGTTTCGCGATCGTTGTGACCGTTTATTTCTGGTGGGAAAATACCAAGGGCGTCTCGGAATCCAGCGAAAAAGCATTGCATATCATGAAGCTGGTTACCGTGATGGTCGTGATCCTGATTGGCTGGTGTATCTACACCGCCATTCTCCGCCATTCCTCCCTGCCTCCGTTTCCCTATCCGAGAAATATCCACCTGACGCCCAGCGCTCTCGGCTGGCTGGCTCACAGCAAGCTTCCGCAAATGTTCGGCATCGTCACCATCTTCATCGCCCTCGGGCATTCCGTGCTGGCCATGAGCGGCGAGGAATCTCTCGCGCAGGTGTACCGCGAAATCGAAAGCCCCAAGCTGGCGAACCTTAAGAAGGCCGGCTTGGTCATTTTCGTTTACAGCCTGGTGTTCACTTCGCTAGTTTCTTTTTTCGCGGTGATGATTATTCCGGACGATGTCCGCCAGGGCTTTTTGGAGAACCTGATCGGCGGACTGGCGATGAATCTGCAAGGCCCGTTCATCGCGCGGTTGATCTTCCATGGATTTGTAGTCGTGGTCGGCACGTTGATTCTTGCGGGAGCCGTGAACACCGCGATCGTGGGCTCAAACGGCGTGTTGAACCGCGTTTCCGAAGATGGTGTTTTGAGCGAATGGTTTCGGCAGCCGCACCCTAGATTCGGCACCAGCTACCGCATCATCAACATCGTGGTGCTGTTGCAGATCGCCACCATTGTGATCAGCCGCGGTGACGTCACTTTTCTCGCCAACCTCTATGCTTTTGGCGTCATCTGGAGCTTCGCGATGAATGGCTTGGCGGTGCTGGTGCTGCGCTACACCGCTCCCGGTCAGCGTGAGTTCCAGGTGCCGCTGAATTTCACAATACGCGGGGTGCAGGTACCTGTAGGGCTCGGTTTAATCACACTGATATTGTTTTTGATCGCCATCACGAACTTGTTTACCAAGCCTGTCGCCACCATGGCTGGCGGCGCTTTCTCGATTCTGTTGTACGCGGTATTTACCATTTCGGAGCGCCGGGGTCGGCACGGAGGTGTGGCGCACGTCGAAATGGACCAGTTCAATCTGGAATTAGAAGGCGAGCTGACGCCGGAGGCGGTCGGCGCGCGTCCTGGAAATATTCTGGTTCCTGTCAGCAACCACTTCAATCTCTATCATCTGGGAAATGTGCTGGACCGCGTCAAACCCGGACGGCGCGATGTGGTTATTCTTCACGTGCGTTTGTTGCGGCGTTCGGGCTCCGGCGAAAACGAACTGGAAGCCGACCAATTGTTCGGCGGCGTCGAGCAGCACTTGTTTTCTCAAGCGCTGTCGATGGCCGAAAAACGCGGCAAATCGATTCGCCTGGCCGTCGTTGCCGCCAACGATCTCTGGGATGGTATTTTGCGCGCGGCAACGTCGTTGCAATCCAGCACTATCGTCGTCGGGCATTCCGCCAAGGAACTGACCGAAGAGCAGGCGCGTCAAATCGGCGAGGCCTGGGAAAAGCTCGGGGACCAAAAGCCGCAGTTCAACCTGGAAATTCACATGCCGAACGGGGACAAGATTTACAAAGTCCTCGGGCCGCACGCGCCAAACCTGACCGCGAACGAAGTTCACCTGCTGCACCGGCTCTGGCTACGCTTCAGTGAAGTACTGGCGCGCGAGGAATTGCATCATCATGATGTGGTGCATTTCGCGCTGGAAGAAGTGCAAAAAGAAATCGACGAGGGCCACGAAGACGCCGTCGTCGCCCGTCTGCGAGCGCACCTGGAAGCGAATCAAAACAAACGAAAACCAAAGTCGTAACGATCGCGTCACAGGCGCACTCCAAGTGCGAGTTGCGCGAGAGGCTAGGCGGTCGCAAGCTGCGTCGTGCAATGTCCGCAACGCTTGGCCTGAATCGGAATGGTCATTGCGCATTGGGGGCACTCTTTCGTCGTGGGCGGCGCTGGCGGCGCGGGCTTGCTTACCCAGTGACTCACCAATTGGATGATCAGAAATACACAAAATGCAACGATTAGAAAATTAATCACAGTATTCAGGAACAGGCCATAGTTCAGAGTGGCTACGCTGTGATCCTTCGCGTCCTTTAAGTTCGGATACGAATTGCCATCAAGAGCAATAAAAAGATTAGAGAAATCTACCCCCTTCAGGAGTTTGCCAATCGGGGGCATCAGAATATCGTCGACCAGCGACGACACGATCTTGCCAAAAGCCGCGCCGATGATGACGCCGACCGCCAAATCCAATACATTGCCGCGCATTACGAACGCTTTAAATTCTTTCAACATGTGGGACTCTCCTCCTGCTGGGTTACGGATACAGGTTAACGGTGGCCCGGATTATAGCGGACGCTCCCCGGCAGTCTATAGGGGAAACCCCGGGCCTTCTATTTGGCAATTCGTCTATCGAGGGCGAAGGATTAAAACCGATCCCACTAATCCGCGCAGGACCAGGACGAGGCCCGCGACCGCGAACAGCTTTCCTACCCACAGAAACGGCGCTCGCGCGATAGCGAGCATCACGATACCCAGAAGCAGGAGCGAGACTCCCCGGGTCCACCGCTCGCCGCGCAGCCATACCGCGCCGGGCCGAGCCAGCGCATATAAGCCCCAAAAAATCAGCGCGACGCTCAAAATCAGCCACGGCGCCGTATGCCGGTCAAAATAAATTCGTCCGGTAACGCCGAGCCACACGACCAACGCGCCCAGCAGAACAAAAATCATTTCGATGAGCATGCGAAGCAAGCGCTGGGGTGTAAGCATTGCCGTTCACCACAACCGTCCGAGAGCACCCATCGCTGGTTGCGCTGGTCGGCTAAGTGCCGTGTTCAAGTCAAAATTCGTCGCCGAATACTGGCAACCGTTTCCCGGGTCTGGCGAAGCCGTCAACCCGAGAAGATCGACGACCGCGCCAAAAGTGTTAAGAAACGCGCTCGATGCGAACCTTATTCAACGTCACCGGGGTGCGTGGTCTATCGTTGGAATCACGCGGTACCTTCGAAATTTTGTCCGCGATCTCCTGGCCTTCGACCACCTCGCCAAAAATGGAGTGCTTATTGTCGAGCCACGGCGCGGCCGCCACGGTAAGAAAAAATTGGCTGCCATTGGTCCCGGGGCCCGCATTCGCCATGGACAGCTTGCCGGCCTTGTTGTGCTTCAGCGACGGATGAAACTCGTCGGGAAACGTATAGCCTGGTCCGCCACGTCCATCGCCGCGCGGGCAGCCGCCCTGAATCATGAAATCCGGAATTACGCGGTGGAAAGTTAGCCCGTCGTAATAATTTTTCTTTTCTTTCTTGCTCGTGCGTTCGTCGGTGAATTCCTTGGTCCCTTCCGCGAGACCAATAAAATTCGCGACGGTTTTCGGAGCTTTATCTTCCAGCAAGTGAATAACGATGTTGCCCTGCGACGTTTCAAAAATGGCATACGTCCCTGCGGGTCGCGTCATGAAATCTCCTTGAGTGATTCCGTCCATCGTACACGATGGTCAGCCAGCCGCGCCAGTTGGACGCTCCCGAGCGCCCGGCAAGATGCGCATTAAACTTATGGATTGCCTAGTTGTCGAAGTATCACTGCGGTACGGACGGTGGAGTCCCCGCTGGCGGGGAAGGGGCCGCCACGGGAGTAGCGCTGGGCGCCGAAATGGCAGCCGGAAGCGGTTTGAAATCGCTCCACTTGATTACCAGCCTCACCGGGAAATCGCCATCTTTCAAGTGCAGCGTCTCGTCGGCGCGCTCGTAATTCGGAAACCAATATTTCCCATCCACATTTTCGCGATAGGTTTCAAACGTCGAGAAAGGCATGGTCGCAAACTTCACGTCACCCAGCTCATTAACCCATCGCCCATAAGTTTTCACCACTTCCAGATATTTTGTGTCCACCCACACGATGCCATCCAAGTACGCGTGGGTGCGATCCAAAGCCTTGGGCGTCACCTTAAAAATGTAGGTCTCGATCTCGTCGATGGTCTCTTGCCCGATATATTTCAGATCGTATTTCGCAAGCTGGCCCGAGTTCAGAGGAAACTGCGGAATTCGCTCCAGCTCTTTCACGTCCTCCGGCTCGAGAGCAAATACATGCAATGTCGATTGTGGGTGCTCAATGACTTTACTGACGATCCGCCCATCGGCAGCGCGTATCGTCTCAGAGACCATTAGGAATTGTCCCGCCAGTTTGCCTTGGCGGTCGAACTCATCGATGCGAATGGTTTTGCGAGCGCCGTACGTGGGACGAACGGCAACAAATTCATCTTCTTTCGCGGCGAACTTCTGGATGATTTGTTCGGGAGGAAGCGATGGCGGCTCGGCGGGTTCTGGCGTGTTTCCCATCCGCCGCACATCATGATCGGGCGGAGGCGGGGCCATCGGCGCCTGCGATTCCTGCGCTGCCACTCCGCGTGCTCCCATCCATAACACGGCGGCAAGCCAAGCAACGCCCAGCCTTGGGAAAGTCGCGCCACAAAATCGGCCAACCACGTTTCGGTCCATAAATAGTACGATGCGTGCTGAACGCCCGAAGCAGCCTCAGCTTCACGCGGCCCTAGCAGCTTACCGCAAATCCTAGCCTGCGCGGCCCGTTCGCGAAATTTCGTGCCGCGACGCTGCGGCGGCGGTTAGGGAGGCGTCACGCGTCTCTGCTACAATTCCAAAGTTTGTGACGGACGCGAAACAAGCCAAGCGTTACTTTGTCTCCGGATTTGTGCAGGGTGTGGGCTTCCGCTATTTCACACAAGGCGAAGCCCATCGGCTGGATCTAGGCGGCTACGTGCGCAATCTGAGCGACGGCCGGGTGGAGGCGTACGCCATCGGCACGCCCACCCAACTTGCCAAGTTTCGCGCAGCGCTCGAGCGCGGCCCGCGCTTCTCCAGCGTCAGCAAAGTTGAAGAACAACCGGCGGCCATCGATCCGCAATACCAAAACGAGTTCGTCACCACGAACCAAGATTGAACAGGAGTTAACCGGATGGATGAGCTAAAGAAATTGATCCGCGAAGTGCCCGATTACCCGAGGCCTGGAATCCTGTTCTATGACCTGACTACCATCCTGAAAGACAAAAAAGGCTTCCACAGTCTCGTCGATCAACTCTGCGACCACTACGACGGCCACACCATTGACCTAGTGGCAGGGATCGAAGCTCGCGGTTTCATCTTCGCACCAGCCTTAGCGTACCGCTTGGGCGCAGGTTTCGTCCCCGTCCGCAAACCCAAAAAACTCCCGGCTAAGACGCGCAGCGTCTCCTACGCCCTCGAGTACGGCTCCGACGCCCTCGAACTCCACGAAGACGCCGTAACGCCTGGCGATCGCGTAATCATCTGCGACGACCTGCTAGCCACCGGAGGAACAGCCGCCGCCACAGTAAATCTGGTAGAACAGTTAGGAGGCAAAGTAGAGGGCTTAGCTTTCGCCGTAGAACTAACGTTCCTGAAAGGCCGCGCCAAACTCCCCGGCCTGGACGTCTTCTCCCTGATCCAATACGACAAATAAAGGCACTGGCCGATCTTCAGACCGGCGCCCGGTCGCCGCCGTCTCCCCCAGACGATTTTGCCGTCAAGTTGGTGTAGGTACGGCCCGACGGTTTCGCTCTGACTGAGGGAATTCTGCGCGCGCGGTATCGCGAATCGCAAGAATCGACCCCGGAGGCGCCGGGCGTTCGGCCCGGCCGGCCAGCGGAACCGCACTGCTCCCTTGCGAACCCTAGACTGCGCCAGAACGACGAATGTGGAGAATGGCGCCCAGCAGCAGCCAGAAAGTTAACGCGACATATTCGGCTAGCGTGAAGTGACCAGGCAAAAGCGGAATAAACTTCATCAGCACCAGCGCGAGCGCGGCCAAGGCGCCCAGGCCCGCGATGATGAGGAGCTTCGGTCGCGATCTCTCCGACTCATCGCGAGAGAGGACCACAATGAGCGAGACACACGACGCCAGCCAACCAAACGCCGAAGCCGCCGAGCCTACTTCGGTGACCGGAACCAGAATAGCGTCGCCCAAAAACAACGCGGCCAGCGTACCGCCACCGACAATCACGACGGCGTTGCTGGGAGTCTGGAATCGCGGGTGAACCAGCGCAAGTCCTCTCGGAATCGAGCCGTTGCGGCCAAAAGCAAAAATCATGCGCGTGGCGGCAGCAAAATTCCCATTAAAGCATTGGAACAGCCCGAACATAGCCATGATCAGTATGAGCTGTACGGGCCAGTGCGCTTCCAGTCCGTGTTCGAAGGCTATCGCCGTCGCAAAACGCTTGCCTAACAGCGAGGGCCACGGTGCGATATAGGCTACGGCAGCCACCGAGAGGGCGTAAAAAAACACGCCAACTCCCAGAGCCATGGCAATCGCCGTCATGTAGGTCCTGCCCCGCAGGTCGGGGTTGGCTTCTTCGGCGTATTTGGGCACCGACTCGAAGCCGGTAAGAAAGTATGGAACGATCTGAAGCGTCAAGAGGATGGAGATGAGCGGTGTTCCGTGAAAGACTGGATGAAAGTTTGCGGGCGAGCCGCGAACCGCGCTGATTCCAACCAGCGCCACGAAAATCAGAAGCACGACGCTGGTCATACCCTTCTGGAAGTTGGCGCACAGGCGAATGCCGCGGTAGTTGATGGCCGACAGAAAGAGCGTCAGGGCGATTCCGAGAATCAATCGGAAGAAGAAAACCGGTTGCCCCCCCACGCGGTAGACCTCGATCGCATCAAGCTGCGGGAAAATGTAGGCGGCAATTTTACCGAGGGCGATCGCTTCCCAAGGGCAAACAATAAAGTAGGCCAGCAGCATGATCCATCCAGTGAAATAACTGACGATGGGCGGAAAGACTTGCGCGGTGTAGGCGGCTTCGCCAGCGGCATCAGGCGAGCGGAGGACCCATCGGCCGTAAACGTAGCCTACGGGCAGCAAAATAATTCCGCCCAAGACGAAACCGAGAATAGCTCCTAGCGGACCGCCACGGCCTAGCCAGTCGTCCATCAGGACTAGCCAGCCCGTACCGATCATGGTTCCGAAGGCCAACGCGAAATAATCGTGCAACCGAAGTTTGCGGGCTAAGTGGGGCATTTACAGAACGCACAGGAGTTCGTAGAGAAGATTGGCGGCTAGCAGCGAGGTCAGTTCACCGGTGTCAAAGGGTGGGGAGACTTCGACCAAATCGCAGCCGATGATTTTTAGACCTCGGAGGGCACGTACCAGCTGGAGAATTTGGATGCTGGTGAAGCCGCCGATTTGCGGCGTGCCGGTGCCGGGGGCGTAGGCGGGATCGACGGAATCGATATCCAGCGTGACATAGACGGGTTTTCCTCGGAACGCTTTCAAGTGGTGGAGTACTCGCGGCATTCCCTTTTCGTGGAATTCTTCGGCAGTGACCATGCGGACTTGGTGTTCGCGCGCGAAATCGAAATCGTCTTCGCCGTAGACCTGGCCGCGCAAGCCGACTTGCAGGACTCCACCGTCTTGCAGCAAACCTTCTTCGAAGGCGCGGCGAAATGGCGTGCCGTGCGAATACTTGCTGCCAAAATATTCGTCCCAGAGATCGTTGTGGGCGTCGAACTGGATCAGGTGCACGGGGCCGCCATGCTTTTTGGCGATGGCGCGGAGGATCGGCAGGCTGATGGAGTGGTCACCGCCTACGCAGGCGGTGCGGGCCCCGGCGGCTAGTACCGGCGCGATGCCCTGCTCGATGCGGCGAAAGGTGTCTTCGATCGAAAGAGGATTTACGGGCAGATCGCCGAAGTCGGCAATGCGGTATCTTTCAAACGGGTTCAACTTCAAGACAGGATTCCAGGGGCGAATGATGGCCGACTGCACGCGAACGTAGCGCGGGCCGAAGCGTGGTCCCGGTCGATAGGTAGTCCCGCCGTCGAAGGGCACGCCGATGATGGCAATGTCCAGTTCTTCGGGTTGCGTGATGTGCGGGAGGCGCATGAAGGTGGCGAGGCCGGTGAAGCGGGCATATTCGAGGGCGTTAACGGGTTGCGGGTGGGGAAGGCGGAAGGGGCGTTTGGGCTTTGGTTTTGGCATGAACCGGGCATATTAGGATCGGCGTGTGGTGAAGTCAACGCGTCACCTTGCCGGCACATTGCCCGAGCTTTTGGAGTCCAAATCACGACGGGAGGGCACGACTTTCCGTCGTGCCGTAGATAGCGATGGATGCGGGGTTTTGGCGTATCAGTTACACGGTTGGGAGTATTCTGAACCATCCTGCGCTTGCCGAAGGGGTCCGGTGTTTTACCAACCCTATCTCAGCCCGCTCAGCCCTGAAAAGGGCCCATTGGTCACAAGATCATTGCTTGATTTATTGCTAAGCGGTATTCCCTTGTGCATGAACATTTCAAAATTGAGTTGCTGGGTTTGGTGGATCCTGCTGGGCATCGTGTTGCTCGGCATGGATTGCGTAGCCCACGCGCAGTCCGCGCCGGACGTGGGTTGGCCAAACTATGGGAATGATGCGGGTGGCGGACGCTATTCCGCAGCTTCGCAGATCAACCGCGAGAACGTATCACAACTGAAGCTAGCTTGGACGTACCGAACCGGCGCGATGGATAGGCAGACCGATCTGAACCATAAAGCAGCGTTCGAGGCCACCCCGATTTTGATAGACGGCAAACTGTTTCTCAGCACG
>Ga0182024_10001182_pt1 | contig 67662 bp, 64 predicted proteins | sample P32metaG_FD_120480 | JGI IMG/M metagenome (GOLD analysis project Ga0182024, IMG submission 120480) | Permafrost microbial communities from Stordalen Mire, Sweden - P3-2 metaG (Illumina Assembly) | ecosystem: Environmental > Terrestrial > Soil > Wetlands > Permafrost | place: Sweden: Stordalen...
CTAGCGTCAGCGTAGTGCGGCGGCGCAGCAGACGAAAGCATCGACCCTGGCGGAGAGTTGATCCGGGCGCGGCAGTTGGCGCCGCATTGCGGCGCAATTAAATGACATGCGCGGCCGCACCACAGCAAATAGTTCCAGCGGCGCTCAGTCGTCGTCATCGCCTTTATAGTTGCGCGCGGCCTTGACGAAAGGCTCCGGCCTCAGAAGCTGCTTCTCGCCCGGATATGGGCGTTTCCAGTCCGTCGCCGAATACCATGTGACATGGTTCAGGAAGTTGGGATCGGCCGCGTCCGCTTTTGTGATCTTGTCTTTCATCACCTCGGCGGTGGCGTTGAGCCAGGCCTTCTGCAAGGGCGTGGCGGCTGTGTTTCGGCCGGCCGGCAAGTCGGGCCCCTGGTCCAGGGGGATGGTTGCCGGGACATGGTCGAAGGGCGTCAGGTCGGGTGTATCCCGAAACGCATCGAACATCGGCGAGGCGACAAGGTCGAACTGGGTCAGGGGCTGCATGCCCAGGATGTTCTCGATGGTGCGATTGATGTTCTCGGCGGTGTAGGTGGTGTGGATCGCCTTGCCCTGGCCGGGCGCCTGCGGCCCAACCGCGTAAGGGCTAATAATGTAAACAGGCTGGCGGTGGCCGTCGACATGATCGACGCCGTTCTGGCTATCGTCCTCTTCGATGAAGATCGCGGACTGGCCCCAGATCTTGCTGTGGCTGATGGCCTCAACCATGCGGCCCAGCGCCAGGTCGTTATCAGCCTGATAGTTGATCGGATAGGGGAAGCCCTTGTTGGTGCCGTTGGTGTGGTCGTTCGGCAACCACAGGATGGTCAGGTTGGGCACCTGGCCGGTCTCGACCTGCTTCTGGAACGCGGGGATCCAGTAATCCATGCGATACTGGTCAGGGATGGTGAGATTGAAGGCAGGATAATGCGGATCGAGGATCGCGGCGGCGGACGGAATCGACGAGGTCTGGTTGACGGTGCCGTCCGGCACGACGCAGCTTGACGCGGAGGCCTTTGCTTCCTTGCACAGCACGGTGTTGTAGAAGTCGCTCCAGCTGTAGTCCGTCCCGTCCGCCTTCTTGGGCAGTTTGGTATCGTCGCTCCACTCTCCATACAGTCTGGCCGTAAGCCCCTTGGCTTCGGCCGCAGTCCAGAGGAAGCCCCTAGGCGTATAGGTCAGCGCGTCATCGCTGTTGCCGCCGGGATAGGAACGGATCCAGTCGGGCGACAGGATGTCGTTGCTGTAGAAGGAGCCCGACATGCTGATCCAGGGATGACCATCCGCCGATTGCCGGCTGGGAGCGTAGACATTGTCGAGCAGCGGGAAACGCGTGACGAAAGCGTGCTGGTTCGGCAGGGCCGAGGCGAAGACCGCCAGCGAAGGATCGCCATTGCCCCACGCCACATCGCCCAGCATCTGATCATAGGTGCGGTTCTCCTTGATGATCAGGAAGATATGGCGGATCAGCGACGGCTCGCCGATATGGCGGGGCACCGCTACGGGCCTGGCATTGCGGTCGGCATATTCCGGTCCGACCTGGATGTTTGTGGTCAGGTTCCAGTGGTTGTCGGCAATCACCTGTTTGGTATAGGTGGCAAGCTGGCCGGCGGTGGGCAGCGGGATCAGGTTGACGGTGCCCTGTTCCTGATACGTGCTGAAGTCGGACACGCCCTGGGCAGAGCCGATGGAGCCTTGCGCCCCCAATCCCTTGTCGTCGACGACAGCGAGTTGTTTGCGCGGCGTATCATAGGCGATGCCGGTGGGGAAATAAGCGGTCGGGATATAGCCGACCACCGGATTGGCATCGCGGCCCTGAAGGTTGACCACTGCGACGGCATTGGCCTGCCCCAGCGTGACATAGGCCTGGCCGCCACCCACAACAGTGACCCCGTTCGGTCCGGAGCCGAAGGCGCCGCCCGCGATAGGCACGCTGAGTTTTATGGTGCGCACGGCCTTGCCGGTCTTCAGATCGACGACCGAAACGCTGTCGCTATAAGCATTGGCAACATAGAGGAGGTTGCCAAAGATCGTCATGCCGGTGGGATGCAGGCCGACCGCAATGGTCCCGACCTGTTTTTCTGCCGCAAGATCGACGACCGACACCGTGCCGGTAATGGCGAAGGCGTCGCGGCGGTCGGCTACGATCGGCGTGCCGTCGGAATAGTTGGTATAGTCCCCGGCCTGGGCCGGACGGCCGCCTTCATTGCTGACATAGGCATGATTGCCGCGGATGACGACGCTGTTGGGCGCATTGCCGACGGGAATTTGCGCGACCAGTTTCGCGCGGGGGCCGGCGAGGTCAATCACGCCCAGCGTGTTGGCTGCGTTCAGCGCCACATAAGCGCGCCGGCCGTCCGCAGAAAGCGCGATGCCGCCCGGATTGATCGACTTCGCATTGAAATAGGGCCTGTTGGCGTCGGCGCGATCGGGGGCGTCCACGGGCGGTGGGGGCAGGGTGACGTTCTGGTCATCGCTGACAAGGCCGGTGCCCGGATTCACCCGGGTGATCACGACATGATTGTCATCCTGGCTGAACAACAGCCGGCTGCCATCCGCGGAATAGACGATGCCGGTGAAGGAGCCGGTCTTGTCAGAGGAGAATTTCCCGCTGTCATAAGATGTCGGAATGAACCGCTGAAGCACCTTGCCGCTGCCGGTGTCGAACACGATCACCGGCTGCGCCGCGCCCATCAGCAGGACGGCGCCGGTCCTTGCCTTCTTGCCGGGATTGAGCGCGATGGCCTTGGCGACCACCGGCGACCCCAGGTCCACGATCCTGCCGGCCGGGGTGAGCGTCTGATTGCTGGAGGCGACGATCGAGCCGTCGCGCTGGGGACCGACTGTGCGGACCGGATTGTCCGCGGCCTGGGCGCTCCAGGAAAGCGCCGCTATCGCCGAAACAAGAAGGGCCGGGGCAGGGATTCTGATTTGCACGATAGACACCCATTATTATGCAGTATGCGCGGTTTTCCGCCTTCGCTGCCTGGCCAGCAGAACCAATATTATAGGTGAGCTATCACACTCCCAGTGACGCATTTTCGTGAAAATGTGTCACAGGCCCTGATGGCCAGCGCCGGGCGCCGGCCACTTTCGACGGCGATGGGCTTACTTGCTTTTCCCAGGCACCGGCCCCAACCGTTGTTTGCCGACGGCAAAGTCATCGATCCAGACCGTGAAGCCTTCGTCCGTGGCGGGCTGATAATTCGTGAAACCGACCGACAATGTCTGGAAGGCGGCGGGAATTTCGATGCCTTCATAATTGCCCGCGCCCTTGTGCTGGCCGATGTCGGCGACTTCCTTGCCGTTGACGAAAAATGCGTAGGTCTGCGTCGCGTAATCGGCGTGCCATTCCAGCAGCGTCCAGTCGTCGGTGAATTTCTGCATGGTCGCGGACTTCGGACCGAATTCCTTGCGCCCGTTCGGCGGCTGGACGTTGTAGAAGTAGCCGAAGTCGCCGTTGGGATAATACAGCAGGGTGGCCAGACGCACATCGATCAGGTCATTGGCCAGCGGGCTGGTGCCTTTGCCATCGACGAGGGTGGCGTGAATAAGCCGCCCCGTAGGCAGCGGCGCCGGCGTTTTCACCTTGTAGTAAAGCCGGCCCCAGTGTTCACCGCCGAGGGCTGCGACTTTGTCGGGTGCGAGGCTGATGAAGCGTCCGCCTTTTACCGCCGGCTCGATCCTCAAGGCATGCGTGCCGCTATGGGCCACGCCTTCTTCGACGGCGATGTCGCCGGTTTTGGTGAAGCCGGCGGGAATTGCACCGGTGGGCGTGGATTCAAAATCTTCCGATACGATGGTGCCGGGCACCGAATGGCCGGCCATGCTGGCGCAGCCGGACACAGCAATACTCAGCACCACAGCGGTGGCCGCGAATGACATCTTCATGAAGAGTTCCCAATCCCTGTTGAACGATCAGCCTATAGGCTCACCCAAAAAGCTTCCATATCTCATTGTTGCCGTTACCGACTTCGTGCCTGGACCGGGCTGTTCAGCGCGGTCTTGTCGGGGTAGTGCGGCCGGTCCAGGGTCTTGAGGAAATAGTCCTTGCTGGGAAGGTCGGTGATTTCCCGTTCCATGCTGGGCACGGCGGCCTCGCTGGTGCCAGGCGGCACATCCTGAGGCGTCAGGGTGGTCACGGACTTGATGGTGGCGGCCCGAATGGCTTCAAACGCCGCCTTGCGGTCGGCCTCCGCCGTCAGGATTGGGATGTCCATCGGCTTGTCCGGGTCGACGACATAGGCCGGCATCGCAGTAATGCGAAAGGCAGTCGAGATGCCCAGATACTGGTGTGTCGCGGGATCGTACATGCCGTCGGCATTGCGCTTCATCGCGTAATACAGCGCGACATGGTCCTCATGTTCGCGCACGCCCTGCTGGCCTCCATCCTGGGCGAAAGCCTCTTCGACATAGAGGTCACGCCAATCCCGGTAACCGCCCAACAACCCGCTGGCGCTGCCGTCGGCGGCGATCTTCAGCCGGATCTTGCCCTGGTGGAAATCGGCGTCGCCGGTCTGGTCATAGAACCAGGCGATGCGGGGCGTGTGCATTTCGCTGACCTGCTCGGTCTCCACCACGCCATTGCGCACCCTGGCTTTCAGCCTGGTGTATTCGGCCGTCTTGAGGATGCGGTAGGAATAGTCGGGGGCGACATTGCTGCGCGCGTCCTTGACGATCTTGTCGGGGGAATAGCCGATTTCGACCACCGCATCGTCGTCATTCATCGGGTCCTTGTTGCCCGAAACGCGGATGATCATGGTGTACAGGCCTTCCTGCATCTTGTCGTTGGCGCGCAGGTCCAGGGTCGCGTTGCCATTGCCGCGCCAGGGCGCATCGCATCCCCAGGCGCGGTAAAGCGCATTGTCGATGCCCTTTTCACCGTCGGGGCTGACGAAATCGCGCGGCCCCACCTTGCCGTCCAAGTTGAAGCCATCGCCGATGCGGCTGACCACTTCCGGTTCACCCGGATCATCGGCCGCAAACGGATTGACATAGGTTTCGATGCCATGCCGGTAGCCGCGATAGGAGACGGCGCGGTTCCAGATGAAGAAGCGCGTCAGGACCGGCGCACGCACCTGGTCCAGCCCGGGCGGCTGCACGATGCGGTTGACTTCCTCCGGTCCGCGCCACTTCTGCAGGGCGAGCGCCTTGCGGGTCTGGTTTTCGTTGGCGAAATGGGTGCTGCTGCCATGCGGGCAGTCCACGCCCGGCTCGATCTCGCCGGCGCGGGTGAAGCTAGCGCGTCCGCCATACCGGAAAGCATATTCGTAAGTCGCCACCACAAAGCCGCGCGACCAGGGCGCGGCGGCGGCAGGATTGCCCGCACATGCCAGCCCTGCCAACGCCACGATCAAGGGAATATTTTGCAGTCGCATGGTGCCTCTCACCCGGGCGGTGAGACCTGGTTGATCAGAAGGTCGGACACCGCACCGGCCTCGAAAGCCAGCGGATCGGCATCATCCACCTGGTCCTTGTGCAGCCGGATGTCGGCGCTGGCTTCGAAATCGGTGATGGTGGCCGCATCCTTGCCGTCGGCGAAGAAGGGTGTGCCGCTGAACGGGCTCCAGCTTTTCCAGTCCTTGTCGCCCTTGAGCTTGTAGCGCCAGACGGGACGGAAATAATTCATGCGGAAGCTGAAGCGCGGGCCCGCCGGATCGCGCTTGGCCACCGGGGCGGTATCCCCCTTGTGCCGGGTTTCGGTGAAGCGGAACCAGCGATCGTCCTTGGCCAGGGTCAGATCGGCGCTGCGCCAGGCCAGGTATTTTTCGACATCGTCGCGGGTGGTGAATTTGTGCCCTCGAACCGTCAGCCGGTAGCGGTTTGCGCCAAGGCTGGCCTCAGCATAGACGCCCGGCCCGGCAGCCGGCACCATGGCGGTGCGCGACGCGGCATCGCCGTCGCCCGGTGCCGCTGCGGCACCCGATGCGCCCGCAAAACCGATACCCAGCGCCAGCAAAATCCCGCGGCCTGCATGCAATCGTGACAAGTTCATGTGTGCCCCAGCAACCCGTTTCAGGTCAGCAATTCGGTGAACGGGCTCTTGGTCTCCATCGAGCCGCCGCCCCAGCTTTCCAGCGACATGTTCATCGCCTTCTGCGCGGTGAGGCCGACCCGCGAGACGGGGCTGCCATTCGCGTCGATGTGATAGCCGGTCTTCATGCGGCCGCTGGCGCTACCCGCGGTGAAGACGGGGATGCCGTCCAGCGCATGGATCTTGGCGAAGGAGACGTCGGTGAAGGCATAGACCAGCGCATGGTCCAGCAGCGTGCCGTCGCCTTCGGGAATGGCATCCAGTTCCTTCAGGTAACTGAGGAACAGCTCCATATTGTAGACATTGTATTGGGCCACGCGCGGCTGGTAACCCAGCTTCGGATCGATCGGCTCTTCATGGGTGGACTGGTGATAGCCCAGCGAGTCGCCCGGCACGAAGATCTGCGAACCGGGTTCCGACACGCTCATATGGAAGACGCGGGTCTGGTCGGTCGCCATTGCCAGCGCCGCCAGCCGCGACATGATGGGCGTCACCTTGCGCAGATTGGGCAGGGCGTTGTTGCAAACCATCTCTTCCGGCGCCGGCGGGATTGCTACCTTGGCCTGAATCTCGGGGCGTTGCAGTTCGGCCTGCATTTGATCTTCTGCCTCGCGCACCGAGGTGAAATACTGATCCATGCGGGCACGGTCCGCCGCGCCCAGTTCCTGCATGGCGCGTTTGCGGTCCTCGGCCACCACCGACAGCACGCTCTGCTGGATCATGACCTGCGGGTCCGGTTTCCAGTCGCCCTTGGACGGATCCTGGAAGCCGGGGCCGAACACGCGCGTGTAGAGTGCCAGCGGCGAGACTTCCGCGGGCAGGGCGTTGGCGCCGCCAAGGCTGGAATAGCTTTCCTTGGCATCGCCGGCGCAGGAGGCCGCCACCGACTTGAAGCGGGCGCCATGACCGATCACATCGGCGACCTGCTGGTCGATGGTCTTGCTGTCGAACTCGCTGATCTTGCGCGGCGCAATACCCGTGGCGCTGGCGCCGGCCCCCGACCAGTGCTGGTAATTGGGATTGCCGTCGACATTCACCCGCAGGTTGCTGAAGACATTGATCTTGGCGCGCAACGGCTGCAGCGGGGCGAGCTGTTCGGTAACTTCGTAATCCTTGCCCGCGGTCTTGGGCACCCACAGCTGCTTGGTCAGGCCCAGGCCATAGAAATAGGTGCTGAACCGCGTCGGCAGCGGACGCCCGGTTGCGGCAAGGGCCTGCCCCTTGCTGTCCAGGAAGCAATCCAGGAACGGCAGCGCCACAACCGCCAGCGCGCCCTGGCAAGTGCCGCGAAGAAGAAAGCGCCGATCAAGCTTCATGACATTGCTCTCCCATGCTCAATGCATCGCCAGCTTGCCATCGGGGGCGGGCGGTGGTGCGCGATACAGTTCCGGCCCTTCCGCCAGCGCCGTCAGCAAGGCGCGCAGGCGGAAGCCGCCATCGACGAAGGACTGATAGGCGGCCTGCAAAGCGGTCGGCCGGACACGATAGGCATCCTCGCCGCGCGCATAGGCGAAAAGCTTGCGCGCCATGCAGGCGGGGAATTTGGGATTGTCGTGCAGATAATGCCCCAGGCCTTCGGCGCCGGTGATGGTGGCGCCGCCGCGGATGGTTGTGGTCAGGTCGAGCGTCTGGCCATTCTCGGTCGTGCGGCGGCCGCCGATGGTATCAAAGCCCTCCAGGGTCAGGCCGACCGGATCGCTGTGGGTGTGGCAGGCGGCGCAGACCGGATTGGTGGCATGCGCCATCAACCGCTGGCGCACGGTTTTCAGGCCACCGCTGGCGTCGTTGATGACGGAGAAATCCACATTGTTGGGCGGCGTCGGCGTGGGTTCGCACAACAGGATGTCGGTCAGCGCCACCCCACGCTTGGTGGGCGAGGAGCGGCCGGGGTGGGAGAACATGGACAGCATGCTCACCTGGGTGACGAGGCCGCTGCGGCCCGCATCCGGCGCGAAAGTGTATTTCACCCACTCAGCCGTGAAGGGGAAGGGCACCTGATAGACCGCGGCCAGATTGCGGTCGATGAAGGTGTCGCGTGTCGTCATCAGGTCGCGCACATCGCCATTCTTCGCCAGAGACAGGTCCAGCACGGAGCGCAGCGTCTCTTCCCGCGCGGAATTGGCGATGGCGACACCCCATTTGGGATAGAGGATGCTGTCCTTTGACACCGTGTCGAACGTGTCCAGCTCCAGCATGTCGTCGAAGAAGGCCCGCATCCCGGCTTCCAGCCGGGGCGATGCCATCAGGCGGTCGACTTCCTTCTTCATTCCGGCGTCGGTATTGAGCGCGCCACTCCCCGCCGCGGTCAGCAGTTCCTCATCCGGTGTGGTGTTCCACATCAGATAGGACAGGCGCGTCGCCCGGCTATAGGGCTCCAGCGTATAGGCGGCCGCGCCATCGGGCACCGCCAGATCCTTGCGGAACAGAAAGTCCGGCGCCTGGATCAGGCTGGCCAGGCCGTAGCGCAGGCCCGCATAGAAATCCTTTTGCTGGCCGGCAAGCGCATGCGCCAGCGCCACACGGCCTTGAAGCTCGTCCGGGCTCAACGGCCGGCGGAACAGGAGCAGCCCGTAATGCTGCAACAGCTGGCGGGCGCAATCGTCATCCGCCGCGCCGGGCGAAACCGGCTTGCACGCCAGGTGGTTGCGAAATTTCTGGCTGGTGACCTGTTCGGCGATACTGTCGGCCATCTTGGTGTAGGACTCAAAGCCGGCCGGCGTCACCGACAGAACGGCGGTGCTTGCCGCCTCCAGTCCACCCACCCGGATGGTGGGTTCGAAGACGCCGCGGATTTCGATTCCGGGTCCAAAGATGTCGGCGATGGAATTGCGGTATTCGTCCTGCGTCAGCCGGCGCAGACCCACGACTCGCGACGATGCGGTAGCGCCCTTGTCTGGCGACGCAACCATCTGGCTGGCGCCCGCTGTCAGCACCATCAACGACAAAATCGGCAGCAGCGCGATGCGCATCCCGTTCCCCGAACGCTTCTTTTCTTGTTGACGCAATAGTAGACCAACTTCGCGTCAGCGGCGACGGTATTTCACCGGGCGTGTGTTTGCTGCGCCGCACAAATCAGGCCGGTTTCGCGGAACCATGACGTCATTTCCCGTCCGCGCCTGTTTGTAGATAAAGAACCTGGCCTTCCTTGGCGCGCGAGGTCATCGCCATGCGGATGCTCTTGCCGGTGTTGGGCGTGCTGGTGGCGCGATGCCAGCGTTCTTCATTGGCCTGGATCACATCGCCGCGCGCGCCATGCACCAGGCCGATGCCGGAGATCAGCACATCGAGCTGGCCGTAAACATCCAGCCACGCCTCCGCCATGTTTTCGTGGAAATGGCCCCAGCTGGTGGCGGGCGGCAAAGCGGTGATGCTGGAATCCAGATGCAGGTTGGCGTTGGTATGGCCGTCGTACAGAAACCGCTCGCCGCTGCGATCCGACGCGCCATAGGCGTCGACATCGAAGAAAGGCACGTTCAAGGCGTCATAGCCGCCGGTCGAGGTGATTCGGACCTTTACATAGGTGTAGCCTTTGAGCGGCGCGGGCGTTTCCTGTTCCGGATAGGACGGCGCTTCGCCCGCGGGCGTCACGCGGAAAAACACTACGGGATCACTGCCCACCGTTTCCATGCAATAGGCCAGACGCGGCGCCACATTGAAGGCCCAGCCCTTGGACAGGACCTTTGGCTCCTGGCCATCGATGGTGACCTTGACCTGGCCGCTATAGAGCCAGCCAAAGGCACGGTCATCGGCGAAGAACATGCATTTGCTTTTCTCGCCCGGCGCCATGGAAATGTAATGGCCGTCGAAATCGCGGTTCAGCAGCACCTGTTGATCCCAGCTCGCGTGGCCCGCATGCGCCTTCAGAATGTCGGCGATGTGCCAGACCGGCCTGTTGGGCCCGTCATAGCGCGTCGGCGGCTTCTTCTGCGCCGCCCAGACGATGCGGCTGGGGCCATCCTCGCGGCCCGGGGCGGACCACCAGTTCGCCTGCGGCGCAGCCGTCTGGGGCAGGGCGGGACCAGGCGCCGAAACCAGCATCGGAATCAGTCCAAGCGCAAGCCATGCTGTCTTTCTGAATGCCATCGCGTCCCCCATCCTGCGTGTTCAAAACACCATCGGTTGCGTCAAGCGACATTGGGATTCATCAAAGTCTCTCAGCTTGCATCCTTCAAGCCTTGTCTGGACAATAGGGCAGGATAACCGGTGAGCCCTTGAAGATTCTTTTGATCGAAGACGACAAGGAAACCTCGGCGCATATTGTCTATGCGCTGGGCAAGGAAGGCCATGAGGTCGAGCTCTGCCATGACGGCCGCGAGGGCCTGGAACGGGCGCGTAGTGCCGAACATGGCGCGCTGATCGTGGACCGTATGTTGCCGGGCATGGATGGGCTCAGCCTGGTGCGTCATTTGCGCGAGGAAGGCAGTCAGACGCCGGTGCTGTTTCTCACCACCATGAGCGGGCTGGATGACCGGGTGGAGGGGCTGCAGGCCGGCGCCGACGATTATCTGGTCAAGCCTTTTGCCTTTCCTGAACTGCTGGCCCGGGTTCATGCCATCACCCGGCGCAGCCAGCGCAGCACCGACAGCGAGCCGGTCAGGCTGCGCGTCTGCGATCTGGAAATGGACCTGATCCGCCGCACGGTGCAGCGCGCCGGCAAGACCATCGAACTCCAGGCGCAGGAATTTCGCCTGCTGGAATTTCTGTTGCGCAATATCGGCCGGGTCGTGACCCGCACCATGCTGCTGGAAAAAGTCTGGGACCTGCATTTCGATCCGCGCACCAATATCGTGGAGACCCATATGAGCCGGTTGCGCGGGAAGGTGGACCGGGGCTTCGGCGCCGAGCTGATCCACACCGTGCGTGGCGCGGGTTATACGCTGCGTGCCGATTAGGTTCCTGCGCACCGAAGGTTTTCGCCTGTCGGCGCTTTATGCCGGCATTTTCTCGCTTTCCATCCTGGGGCTGGGCGCCTTTGTGCTGGTGATCACCGACCAGGCGCTGCGCGACCAGATCGTGCAGTTCTCCTCCAGCGATATCGCCGCGGTGCGCAACGGCTATTCCGTTGAAGGCGTGCGCGAGGCGCGCGAGATCGTGCATCAGCTGATGGCGGGCCCAGTCTCGTCGGACTTTTATCTTCTCCAGCAGGACGGCAAGCCTATCGCGGGCAATATGCCGGCGATGCCCACGCGCATCGGTACCGTGGATATCGCCGCCGACGCCGCCACCGGCAACCACGCGGTTCTGGGTGTGGGCGCGTTCCTGGGCCCGGGGCTTTACATCTTTACCGGCAGCGACACCGCGCGGCTGCACACGGTCCAGGCGCATATCCTGCATGTGATGCTGGGACTGTTTGTGGCCGCCATGCTGCTGGCGGTGGCGGGCGGCACCTTGGTGAGCTGGAGCTTCCTGCGCCGTACCGACGCCATGGCGCGCGCCTGCCGCGACATCATGGACGGCGACCTCAAGCTGCGCCTCCCGGTGCGGGCGACCGGGGACCAACTCGACCGTCTGGCCGAAGCCATCAACGAGATGCTGTCGCGCATCGCCACCTTGATGGACAATCTCGCCCAGGTGAGCAACGACATCGCCCATGATTTGCGCACGCCGGTCACCCATCTGCGCCACCGGCTGGAGCGGGCGCGCGCCGACTGCCGCACGCCCGAGGATTATGCCGCCTCGCTGGAGACAGCCATCGCCAAGGCCGATGAGATACTCGGCCTGTTCTCGGCCCTGCTGCGTATCGCCCAGATCGAGGGCGGGGAGCGCCGGGCGGCCTTCACCAATGTCGATCTGGGCGCGCTTCTGGAGCAGATGCGCGAGATGTTCGATCCGGTGGCGGAGGAGGCGGACCATTCCCTGCGCCTGGCGGCGGCGCCTGCGCTGGTGGTGCGCGGCGACCGCCAGTTGCTCACCCAGCTTTTTTCCAACCTGATCGAGAATGCGGTCGTGCATACCCCACCCGGCACCCACATCACCCTGTCGCTGCGCAATGTGGATGGCCACGCCATCGCACAGGTCAGCGACGATGGTCCCGGCGTGCCCGTGGAAGAGCATGAGCGGCTGTTCCGCCGCCTGTATCGCCGCGAGGCCAGCCGCACCCAGCCCGGCCACGGTCTGGGCCTGTCGCTGGCGTCGGCCGTCGCGGAGCTGCACGGTGCCCGCATCCGCATCCTGAAGGAGGGCGTGGGTATGGCGGTCGAAATAGCGTTTCCGCCAGCGCGAGACACAGCCTAACTCCAAGAAATATTGGCAAAATTTATGGGCCGCGATTGTAGCTCTTGTCACCTCAAGACAGGATACTCCGCGTCTCTCGGAGACTGACATGCTCAACCCCATCCCATTCCCGGGCCGCTGATGCGCCAGATCGCGATCAAGGCAGGCATCCTGGCGATTGCGTCGCTGCTGCTGCTGTCGGCCTGCGGCAAGAGCGACGACGCCAAGCCTGAGGCCAAGGAGGATGCGGATACGCCGGGCGTGACGCTGAAGGCCGAAGAGATCGAGAGCATGGGCATCACCGTCCAGCCCGCGGTTGCCGCCCAGTATCAGGGCCAGATCAGCGGCTATGGCGTGGTGACCGCGCTGGACGCCATCGCCCAGGCCGATTCCGATTTTCTGGCGGCGCAGGCGACGGCCTCGCAGAGCCAGGCGGCGTCGGCGCGCGCCCAATCGCTATCCACCGGCGAGGAAGCGGCCATCTCGCGCGAGCAGCTGGAAGTGGCACAGAGCAAGGCAGCCGCCGATCAGGCCGCGCTCACGCTGGCCCGCCGCAAGAGCGAAGCGGCTTTCGGCCTGAACGCGCCGTTCCGGGATTCGGCTTCACGGGCGCGTGTGATGCAGGAGCTGGGTTCTGGCTCAGCGGTCTTGGTGCGCGCGACATTTCCCGCCACCGGTGGGGCTGTGCCCGCAAGGCTGATCATCAGCCGCATGGGGGCGGATGCCAAAAGCTGGACCGCGACGACCATCTGGGATGCGCCCGCCGATCCGTCGGTGCCCGGCCGTAGCTTTTACGCCATCCTGCGCGGCAGCGACCTGGCCCAGAACGAGCGGGTGACGGCCGCCATCCCCAGTGGCGCGGCTGAGGTGGGCGCGAAGATTCCGGCAAAGTCCGTGGTGTTCGGCGAAAGCGAAGCCTGGGTCTATGTTCAGACCGCGGCCCGCACCTTCCTGCGCACCAAAGTGGATACCGGCCGGCCCCTTAATACCGGTGAAGGGGGTGACGGCTATTTCGTCACCGGCATCAAGCCGGGCGACAAGATCGTGGTGGACGGCGCCGGACTTCTGCTGGCGCACGAAGTCAATCCCAGCACCGAATCCGAGGATTAGGCCATGCGTTGGCTTGTCGGGCTGTGCGTGCGCTATGCGGGCACTCTTGCGACCCTGACCCTGATCGCGCTGGTCGCAGGTCTTTGGGCCACGCGCAGCGCGCCGCTGGATGTGTTTCCGGATTTCGTGCCTTCGACCGTGGACATCCAGACCGAGGCGACGGGCTTCACCGCCCAGCAGGTCGAACAGCTGGTCACCAAGCCGATCGAGAATGCCGTTAATGGCGCGGCGGGGCTGGCCACCATGCGTTCGGAATCCATTCCGGGCCTGTCGGTCATCACCATCCAGTTCAACGACAATATCGACCTCTACAACGCCCGTCAGGGCATCTCCGAACGCTTGAGCGAGTTGGGCAGCGCATTGCCGGCGGGTGTGGATACGCCGCGGCTGTCACCGCTCACCTCCAGCACCATGGATCTGCTCAAGATCGGTCTGCTGTCCGACAAGCTCGATCCCTATCAGCTGCGCGACCAGGCGGAATGGGTGCTCAAGCCGGCGCTGCTGTCTGTGCCGGGCGTCGCCCATGTCATCATCTTCGGCGGGGCGGTGCGCGAGATCCAGATTCAGCCCGATGTGGTGAAGATGGCCTCTTATGGCTTCACGCTCACCGATCTGGCCGATGCGGCGCGCGCAGCGCTGGCGCTGAAAGGCGCCGGCTTTGTCGATCTCACCCATCAGCGGGTGCTGATCCAGACCCCGGTGCCGTCGCCCGATCCGGCCGCGATCAGCAATGCCGTGCTGGCGGTCAGGGGCAAGGCGCCCGTCACCATCGGCGAGATTGCCAAAGTCACCGAAGCGCCCGCTCTGCGTTCCGGCGATGCCGTCGTCATGGGCAAGCCCGGTGTGATGCTGTCCTTGGCCAGCCAATATGGCGCCAACACGCTGGAGACCACCCGCGCCCTGGAAGTGGCGCTGGCCCAGCTCAAGCCCGCACTTCAGGCACAGGGCATCACCATTTATCCGGCGCTGCACCGGCCGGCCAACTTCATCGAACGGGCGCTGGCCTCGCTGGAACAGTCGCTGGTGATCGCCGCGGTGCTGATTTTGGTGGTGCTGTTCCTGTTCCTGCGCGACTGGCGTTCGGCGCTGATCACCTTCCTGGCTATCCCGCTGTCGCTGCTGGCGGCGGTGGCGGTGCTGGAGAAGATGGGCCAGACCTTGAACACCATGACCTTGGGCGGCTTTGCGGTGGCGCTGGGCGTACTGGTGGACGACGCCATCATCGGCATCGAGAATATCCTGCGGCGGCTGGCCGAGAATGCGAAACTGGCCGCGCCGCGTTCGCGCCGCAAGGTGATCGCCGAAGCCACGCTCGAAGTGCGCGGGCCGGTGGTCTATGCCACACTGGTGGTGATCGCGGTGTTCCTGCCCCAGCTGTTCTCCTCCAGCGTGCAGGGCAAGTTCGTGGGGCCTCTGGCGCTGGCTTTCATTCTGGCGGTGCTCGCCTCGCTGCTGGTGGCGCTGACCGCCGCGCCTGCGCTGTGTGCCCTGATGCTTTCGGCCCGCGACGCCCATGGCGACCAGAACTGGATCGTCCGGCTCAAACGATGGCAGAGCAACATCATCGACAAGGTCTATGGGAATTTCCGCGTCGTCGGCGTGGTGCTGATCGTTGCCACTCTGGCGGCGGGCGCGGCGCTGCCCTTCATGGGCGGCAGTTTCATGCCCGACTTTCGCGAAGGCCATTTTGTGATGCAGGTCACCATGTCCACGCCCGGCGGCTCGCTGGAAGAGATGATGCGAATGGGCGAGCGCGTCAGCAAGGATGTGCTGGCCTTGCCTTACATCGCCACCATCGAACAGCAGGTGGGCCGTGCCTCGCTGGGCGAAGACACCTGGGGACCGCACCAGAGCGAATTCCATGTCGAGCTCAAGGCTGACGCCAAAGTCGATCAGGACCAGGCGCAGAACGATCTGCGCGAGATTCTGTCGCATTATCCGGGCCTGCAGACCGAAGTCGTCACCTTCCTGGGCGACCGCATCAGCGAAAGCCTGACGGGTGAGACCGCCGATGTGGACGTGAAGGTGTTCGGCGACCAGCTCGATACACTGGATGCCACCGGCCAGCGTATCGCCGGTGCCCTGCGGGGCACGCCCGGTATCGCCGATTTGCAGTTCAAGCCCCAAAGCGGCACGCCCACCTTTGCGCTTCATATCGATCCGGCGGCGCTGGTGGCCAATGGCTTGAAGATGCAGGATGTGCTGGACGCGGTGCAGACCGAATATTCCGGCGCCACGGTGGGACAGACCTATGCCGGCACCCGCATCGTGGATGTGACGGTGCTCCTGCCGGAACAGGCGCGCAACCGGCCCGAGCTTCTGTCGTCCATGATGATTGCAAGCCCCTTCGGCCCCATCCCGTTATCGCAGGTCGCCCGCGTGGCGCCGACCGAGACGCGCTTCAAGATCACGCATGATGGCGGCCAGCGTTTTGTGTCGCTGACCTTCAATGTCGTGGGCCGTTCGCTGCAATCCACCGAACAGGATGCCCAGGCGCGGGTCAATGCGCTGAAGCTGCCGCCGAGCGTCTATGTCGAGTTCACCGGCGCGGCCGAAGCCCAGCGCGCGTCCGAAGCGCAGATGGCGCTCTATACCGCCTTCGCGGTGGTGCTGATCGGCCTTTTGCTCTTCATCTGCTTCCATTGGCGCGCCAACACCTGGCTGGTGCTGGTCAATCTGCCGTTCAGCCTGATCGGCGCGGTGGTGGGCATCGCGCTGACCGGCAGCGGCCTGTCGGTGGGCGCCATGGTGGGGTTGGTCACGGTCTTTGGCGTCAGCGCCCGCAATGCCATTCTGTTGCTCGCCCATTACGAGCACTTGGTCGAAGCAGAAGGCGCGCCATGGAATGCTGAGACCGTGCTGCGGGGCGCGCAGGAACGGCTGGTGCCCATTCTGATGACCGCCGCGGTCACCGCGCTGGGCCTGATGCCGCTGGCCCTCGGCGCCAGCCAGCCGGGGCAGGAGATCGAAGGCCCCATGGCCATCACCGTGTTGGGCGGGTTGATCACCTCGACCTTTCTCAATCTGGTGGTGCTGCCGGCGCTGGCGGAACGCTTTGGCGGACCAAAACCAAAGGAACTGGAACAGGAGGAGGTGGTGGCATGATCCGCACCGTGCTTCTTTCCTCCGCCGTCGTCATCTCGGTTGCGGGCTGCACCAATACACCGCTGCCGGCCTTGTCGCCGGGCGATGTGCCGGCGGCCTTTGAACAGAAGGCGCCCGCCAATGCGCCGGTCTGGCCCGCGCATGACTGGTGGACCAGCTATGGCGATCCGCAGCTTTCCGCACTGATGCAGCAGGCCGAAGCCAACAATCTCGACATCGCCCAGGCAGCGGCGCGGCTGCGCCAGGCCGATGCGCGGGCCCGCCAGGCCGGCGCCGCGCTCTTGCCCCAGGTGGGTGCTGCCGCTTCGGTGACGCCGCAATATGGCCAGGTCGGCTCGACATCTGCGCAGGAAACCGATTTCAACGCCGGTCTTCAGGTCAGCTATGAACTGGATTTCTGGGGCAAGAACCGTGACGCGCTGGATTCGGCGCAAGCTGCCCGCGCCGCCAGCCTGGCCGACCGCCAGACTGTGGCGCTGACCGTCACCTCCGGTGTCGCCACCACCTATTTCCAGCTTCGGTCCTTGCGTGAGCGTATCGCCGTGGCGCGCGCCAATCTCAAATCCTCGCAGGACATATTGAACCTGGTACAGCGTCGGGTGAACGCGGGCTACAGCGCCCCGGCCGATCTGACCCAGCAGCGCGCTGCGCTGGCCGCGGAGCAGGCGGTGCTCCCGCAATTGGAGCAGCAGGAACTGGAAACGCGTGACGCGCTGGCCATTCTGCTGGGCAAGCCGCCGGAAGGCTTCACCGTCAGCGGCGAGGGGCTGGGCGCGCTGTCGCCGCCCGCGGTCGCGGCCGGGCTGCCATCCGAGCTTCTGGTGCGCCGTCCCGACATCGCCGCGGCGGAAGCCAATCTCAAAGGTGCCCATGCCGATCTCGCGGCCGCGCGGGCGGCTTTCTTTCCGTCCATTTCGCTGACTGCCAGCGGTGGTGTCGCCTATCCTGCTCTGGGGGCAGTTGTGAACACCTTGCCGGGCACCGGCCTCGCGCTGCTGGGTACCGCCAGCATCGTGCAGGCCATCTTCGACGGCGGCCAGCGGGAGGGCAAAGTCGAAGAGACAAAGGCGCGCGAGGAGGAATTGCTGGCGGCCTACCGCGCAGCGGTGCTGTCGTCCTTCAGCGATGTCGAGAATGCGCTTGGCGCATTCGCGCATCTGAGCGCACAGGAGGCCGCCTTGCACGAGCAGGCGCTCCAGGCGGAAAAGGTGCTCCAGGCGGCCCAGCGCAAATATCTTGCCGGATCTGCCGACTTCCTGGTGGTGACCGACGCCCAGCGCGCGCTGTACACCGCGCGTGACCAGCTGTCGGACATCCGCCGCGCCCGGCTGGCTGGTTCGGTGGCGCTGTTCAAGGCGCTGGGCGGCGGGTTCAACACGGCCGCCGCTTCGCCCCAGTAAGGGTATCTGTGAAGTTGTCGCCGTCCCGGCCGGGGCCGACAAAAATATACGCAAGTTTCAGCTGAGACTGCTTCGCGAAATCACGTTCAACGACCGCCGCGTGATATTTCCGGAGCGGGATGTCCGAGGGGATTTCATGTCGCGCCGGCTTGCTCTTTGTTCCCTGCTGCTCCTGGCGGGCTCGGTTGTGCCCGCGCTCGCCAACCCGACCGACGAGATCCAGGTCTATACCAGCGATATCGAGCCACAGGGCGTGTTCGGCGTCACCTGGCACAACAACTTTACCCCCGACGGCATCAAAACACCGGACTACCCGGGCGCACTGATCGACAATCACGCCTATAGCAGCGTCACCGAATTTGCCTATGGGGTTACGCCCTGGTTCGAGGCGGGTGTTTATCTGCCGCTTTATGCCAACACCGAGAATGGGGGCTGGACCTATAACGGCTTCAAACTGAGAGCCTTGTTCGTGAAGCCCGACTATGCGGACAATGATTTCTATTACGGCATGAATTTCGAATTCAGCTGGAACCAGAGATGGTGGGAATCCCAGGTCAACACCGGCGAGATTCGTCCCATCATCGGCTTCCGCTTCGGCGACGACAACCGCTTCAGCTTCACCTTCAACCCCATCGTCGACAACGATTACAAAGGCGGCATCGCCGGGCTGGAATTCAATCCGGCGACGCGGCTGGACTATAAGATCAACGATACCTGGACCGCAGCGCTGGAGGAATATGACGGCTTCGGGCAGCTGCGGAAATTCCTGCCCGGCAGTCAGCAGTTCCACGAGTTATGGCTGACCGGCGATTACAATGGCGATCCGATTTCCGTGGAGTTTGGCGCCGGCTTTGGCATGACCCCCGCCAGTGACAACCTTACCGTGAAGCTGATGTTCATGACCGACATCACCGGTCCCCACGGATTGTTCACCGAGGGACGCTGAAGCTTTTCGGCTTTTCGCCTGCCTGCCACACCCGCCACATCTCCTCGTAAGCCGCTTCGATGCGGCGGCGAAACAGATCGGTGTCGAACAGCGGGCTGTTGCGCGTCAGCTTCTGTTTGACCGCCGCAAGTGCTGTGGGATCGGTGGCGAGTTTCACCGCCAGCGCTTCACAATCGTCCTGGCTTTGCATCACCAGTTCTGGAAGGCCTGCCGCTTCGAGCAGGCAGGCAGCGACACGGCCGGCGAAGGCGCGGCCGGCCTGCGTGATCAGCGGCACGCCAGCCCACAGCGCATCGCTGGCGGTGGTGTGAGCGTTGTACGGCAGTCCATCCAGAAACAGATCGGCCAGCGACAGCCGCGCCAGATGCTGCGCCGGCGGCTGGTCGGGCGCGAACAGGATACGTTCACCCGCCACGCCCTGACTTTCGGCATGCTGGCGGATGTTGTCGGCAAAGGGCGCCACCGCATCCAGCAGCCACAGCACGCCGCCGTCGACGCGTTTCAGGATGCGCATCCAGCCCGCGAAGGTATCTGGCGTCAGCTTGTAGCTCTGGTTGAAATTGCAGAAGATAAAGCCGCGCGCGGGCAGGCCGGCTTCCTGGCGCGTCGGCCTGGGTGCGATTTTACGGCCCCGGTCGTCGTTGACCTGATAGCTGCCCGGCAAAGCAACTACGGCTTCGTCATAGAAACGCTGTTCGCCTTCCGGGATCACAATCCGGTCGGCGATGATGTAATCCATGTAAGGCGCGCCGATTGTGCCGGGGAAGCCCAGATAATTGACCTGCACCGGCGCGGGCCGGTGCGCGAACACGCCCATGCGATGTTTGCCGAACCAGCCATTGAGATTGACCAGAATGTCGATGCCGGCGGCGCGGATTTTTTCGGCCGCTTCGGCATCGGTCAGCGCGCCGATATCGATCCAATGGTCAAAAGCCTGTTTCAACCTTGCGCTCATGGCGCTGTGGTCGGCGCTGCCATTGTCGATTGCCGAGATTTCGAAGCGCGCTCTGTCATGACGTTCATACAGCCCTGCCGTCAGGATGGCGGTGGCCTGTTCGCGGAATTCACCCGAGAGGTAGCCGATGCGGATTTTGCCGCCATTCACGCGCGCATGGGACGCGGCGACGGCAGGCGGGTAAAGATCCTGCGCATGGATCCGGGCGCAAGCCTGCAGGTCGCTCGGCGTGTCCGCCAGCGCCTGGAACATGAAGGGCCGGGCCACGCGTTTGCCGGTGCGCACGCCATCAATCAGCGCGGCCTTGCTTGCGTCGAAATCCTGCCAGTCAGCCGCATACATTTTCAGATGCAGCACGGCGCCTGCGCCATAGAGGAGGTTCGGATCCAGCGCCAGGGCCCGCTGCAGATCGGCGATGGCGCGGGCATAATCCTGCTTGTTGCGCCACCAGATGTAGCCGCGATTGTTCAGGGCCTCGACATGATCGGGCTGAAGCGCCAGCACGCGGTCGTAAGCCGCCAGCGCCTCGTCGGGCCGGCCCAGTTCGCCCAGCACCACGCCCTGCTTGTAAAGCGCCTGCACGTCTGAAGGGTTGAGTGCCAGTGCCTGGACGTAGCTGGCCAGGGCTTGCGGCAAAAGTCCCAAGCCCTGCAGCGCATGACCGCGGCCCCGCCACACATCGGCATCGGGGCGCGTGGCCAGCGAACGGTCGTAAGCCGCCACCGCTTCGGCAAAACGGCCTTTCAGGCTCAGCACATTGGCGTAATTGACCAGCGCGCCCGCATCGCCCGGATTGATCTTCAGCGCCGCCGCAATCAACACCAGCGCCTCATCGCTGCGCCCGGTCTGCGCGGCCAGAACCCCCAGCATGTGTTGGGCTGAGAAGCTGGCCGGATCGGCCGCCAATATCCGGCGATACAGGTCTTTGGCTTGCGCCAGTCTGCCAGCGCGGTGCGCCGCACTCGCCTGGTCATAGAGCTCCCTGATTGACATTATCCCGGCCTGCTTGCGCGCTTGTGGCCGCGACGCTTAAAATCATCGTCTTCATGCAGCCAGCTGCCGACATTACCGTGGTCGTGACGTCGTGCAACCGCCACGATCTTCTGGCGCGCACCCTGGAAAGCTTCCGCGTGCAGGAGACCGAGGGCCGGGTGGCGCGCATTCTGGTGGCGGAGGATGGCGATGCCGATCCTTCCCAAGTCTGCGCCCGCTTCGGTGCCGAGTATTTCCGTACGGGCGAACGGGCAGGCCAGATCAAGCTGATCGACCGGGCCTATGCCAAGGTGGAGACGCCGTTCATCTTCCATCTGGAGGATGACTGGGAGTTCTACCGTCCCGGTTTCATGCAGAAGAGCCGCGCCTTTCTGGAAGCCGATTCCGCCATTCTGCTGGTCCAGCTGCGGGCCTGGAACGACACCAATGGCCATCCCATCAGCCATGCCGCGCCCGACCACAGTTATGGCGTGATGGCCACCGGCTATTGCGATTGCTGGCATGGTTTCACCTTCAACCCGGGGCTGCGGCGCTTGTCGGACTACCGGCGGCTGGGTGCAAGCTATGAAAATCAGCCGCGCACCATGTATGTCGTGGCCAAGACGCCGACCGCGGCGCTGCCATTCGAGGTCGAGGCGTCAGCCTTCTATCACCGGCTGGGCTATCGCGCCGTGATCCTGGACGAGGGCGGCTATGTCCGCCACATCGGCGAGGACCGCCATGTCCGTAATGCGGACGACAGCAATCCGGGCTTAAGTGGGCTGGCGCGCAATGCGCTTTGCCCCTGCGGCTCGGGCAAGAAGTTCAAGCACTGCCATGGCGAACTGGCATAAGAAAAAAGCGGGAGAAAAAAATGAAAAAACTGGTTCTGCTGATTGCCCTGCTGCCCACGGCCGCGTTGGCCCAGGCCACCTATCCCGGCGGCAATCCGCCGCCGCCGCCGGACGCGACCGAGATCTGGTCGCCCGTTCCAGCCCGGGTTGAGCCGGCCGCAGGTGTAGGCCAGCCGCCGTCCGACGCCATAGTGCTGTTCAACGGCAAGGACCTGTCCAACTGGGAAAGTGTCGCCGGCGGTCCCGCCGAGTGGGGCGTGGAGAATGGCGAGATGGTCGACCGTCCCAAGGCCGGCCATATCGAGACCAAGCAGAAGTTCGGCGACATCCAGCTTCATGTCGAATGGATGGTTCCGGTGCTGCCGCCCGAGCGCAAGGGCCAGGACCGCGGCAATAGCGGCGTCTTCCTGCAGGGCCTGTATGAAGTGCAGGTTCTGGATACCTACGACAACCCGACCTATGTCAACGGCATGGCGGGGGCGATCTACAAACAGTCCGTGCCGCTGGTGAATGCCCAGAAGCCGGCGCCCAACTGGCAGACCTACGATATCGTCTACTACGCGCCGCGTTTTTATAACGATGGTACTCTGGCGGAGCCCGCGCGCATCACGGTCTTTTTCAACGGCATCCTGGTCCAGAACAATTTCGCCATCAAAGGCCCGACCGATTATCGCATGCTGCCCAGCTACAAGGCGCATGGCGACGGGCCGATCATGCTCCAGGCGCACAACAACGCCGTGCATTACAGGAATATCTGGGTGAGGAAGCTTTAATTCGCTGGCTTAACCGGCATAGTACAAATTCACCGGCAGATCGCTGTGCTGCACGCGATAGAAGGTCTGCAGCATCATCGCCACAATGCGCCCGGTCTTGGGCGACAGCTGGTCATGAATCGCGGCGCGGGCGACACCGAACATGCCGGCGGTTTCCGGATCATCCATGCAGGGACGTTCAAAGCCCATGCTCCAGCCGGGGAAGGCGCGCACGGGTGATTCGCGATCCAGCATCAGGCGCAGATCCCAGTGGCGGCGATCGTCCGCAATGCGGCTATGGAGTTCGCGCAAGCCGCGCTCCTCGCCTTCCAGCATCTGCAGGAAGCCACCATCGATGTACAGCAGCAGGCCCGTGATCCCCATCATCGCATTGTTGCGGCGGGACACAGTGAGAATGTCGTCCAACGCGCCGGGCGCGAGATCGGGCAGCGTATTGCTGACATAAAGAAGCTGGCGCATCTGGCCAGCTTGCCCATTCAGGATTGAAAGAAAGTGAAGTGCTGCCCGTTTTCCGGGCAAGATTTCGGTAGTCTTTCTTTATGATTCCTTACTGCGCCGGTGCCGGCGTGGCCGGCGCCGCGGGAGTCGCGGACGCGGACTGCGCAGGAGCGGGTGCAGCCGGCGCCTGTGTAGCAGCAGGCGCGGCAGCTGGCGCATCTGCCTTTTGGGCCGGCTGCGGATTTTCCGCGTCCCTCACCGCCTTGTTTTCGGCGCGGCGTTCGGCGTCTTCCTTCATCCGGTCCAGAAAGCCTTGGGCAAAAACAGGCGCGGTGCCAGGAAGGAGCAGCACCGATGCCAGTGCCGCATGCACTATCCTTTTGTGAATCATGTTTGGTATCCCCCAGTTCAGTGCGCGAAAGCTGCCATGGGTCGGGTGGCCCGCGCAATCGGGAATTGTATTTCTGTTGCGATGCGGTTAAGGCCTGCGCCATGCCTCTTCACATCATCAAGCTCTGCGTCGGTTGCGAAAGCCTGGCAGAACTGGCCGATTGGCAGAAAAAACGGCTCAAGGAAAAGCGCGCCAAAGGCCAGAAGCCCGAGCTTGTTCATATTACAAGAATGACACCCAAGCGGGCTGATGAAATTCTGGGCGGTGGTTCGCTCTATTGGGTCATCAAGGGCCAGATCGCGGCGCGCCAGAAGCTGCTGGCCTTCCGCCCGGTCACCCGCAATGGGGTGCCCCATTGCGGCCTGGTCTATGACAAGGCGCTGGTGCCGGTGGTGGCGCGGCCCCGGCGTGCCTTCCAGGGCTGGCGCTATCTGGAAGACAAGGATGCACCGCCGGATCTGTCGCACACCAAGGGCGCCAAAGACCTGCCCGAAGCCCTGCAGCGCGAACTGGCTGCGCTGGGCCTGCTCTAGACGGCCATATTGTCGATCAGCCGGGTCTTGCCGATCTTGGCGGCAGCCAGAATGCGGGCCGGGCGTTCCAGTGCCGAGACCGGCGCCAAAGTCTCTGCGTCGCGGATGGCGACATAATCCACAGAACCAAAGCCCGCGTCCTTCAGCGCCTTGGCGGCCCATATTTCCGCCAAGTCGATATCGCCTTGCTGTGCGCGTATGATCGCGTCTTTCAGGATCACATTCAGCTCGCCGGCGACTTTGCGTTCCGCGGGGCTGAGATAGGCGTTGCGCGACGATAGCGCCAAGCCATCGGCCTCGCGCAGGGTGGGGGCGCCGATGATCTCTACCGGCAGGCCCAAGTCGCGCACCATCTGCCGGATCACTTGCAATTGCTGATAGTCCTTTTCGCCAAACACAGCGACTTGCGGCATGGCCGCGATCAGGAGCTTGGCGACCACGGTGGCGACGCCGGAAAAGAAATGCGGGCGAAAATCGCTTTCCAGTCCGGCGCTGGGGCCGCCCACGCTGATGGTGGTGGCATGGCCGTCCGGATAGATCTCCCGTGCAGTGGGCGTGAACACCAGATCGGCCTGGCCGGCCAGCGTGGCGAGATCGGCCTCCAGGGTGCGGGGATAGGCGTCGAAGTCTTCGTTGGGTGCGAACTGGGCTGGATTGACGAAGATGCTAACCACCACCAGGTCCGCCTGTTTGCGCGCTTCGCGCACCAGCGAAAGATGGCCCTCATGCAGGGCGCCCAGGGTGGGTACCAGGCCGACGCGCCTGGCGTCCGCGAGCGCGGCACGCAAATCCGCCACCGTCGTGACGGTTACCATCATTATCTGGTCTGAACCGCGGCAAAGCAGGTCTGGCCACGCTGGGTCAGGCGCGAGCAGACATCGCGCGCTTCCCGTTCGGCGAACAGGCCAAAGCGGGCGCGGTACAGCACATGGCCTCGGGGCGAGGTGATGGGCGCGATAATCTTGTTGGCGCGCGCCAGCACGTCCTGCGCCTTGCCGTAATAGCTCTTGAGCTGGGCATCGGCCATCGCCTTGTCGGCATAGGCGCCGATCTGGATGGTCCAGTTGTGGCCGGGCGTCGGCGTGGGGGAGACATCGGCATCGCCTTCGCCCGTGTCTTCACGGAAGGACGGGCGCATCTGCGGCTTGGGCGCATTGACCATGTTAACGGCGGTCTTGACCAGCGCTGCCTGTTCGGACGCAAGCGCGCCATCCGGCCGTGCGCTGGGACGGATGGCAGGCGCGGGCGCCGCCGCCTTGGCGGCGATCGGCGGCACCGCGGGCTGCCTGGCCTGGGGCGCAGGTTGTGGGGTCGGCTTGGCGGGCGCGCCTTCGCCATGGATAAGCGAGAAACTCTCGTCCGGGGCGCGGACATTCTCGGCCGCATCTTCGTCGTCGCTCTGCACTGTTTGCGGCACCGGCGATAAGGCTGCGAACTGGCCAGATGAACTGCCAGATGACCTGTAAGGCGTGACCTGGGGCAGGCTGAAGCCCGCGATGGCCGGCGGCGGCGCGCTCTGCGCCACCTGCTGCCAGGGCACAGTGCGGCTGGCCACCAGGGAGGGATTGGCGCCGATCTGGGTAAAGGTTTGGTCCAGCAGACGGACCATTTCCATGTCGCGGCGCACCGCGGTGCGCCCGCCCATCACCACGCCGATGACATGGGTGGTGCCGCGCGTCACCGAACTGACCAGATTGAATCCCGAGGCGCCGGTGTAGCCGGTCTTGATGCCGTCGGCACCGTCATAGCGGCCGATCAGATTGTCATGGGTGGGAAACCACGCGCCTTTGTAGTTGAAGCCCGACAGCCCGAAATAGGAAAAATACTGCGGATAGTCATAGGCCAGGTGCCGCGCCAGCACGGCCAGATCCGACGCCGTGGTGATCTGCAACGGATCGGGCAGGCCCGAGGCATTGTGAAAATTACTTTCCTTCATGCCGATCTGGCGGGCGCGCTCGGTCATTAGTTCGGCGAAATGCGATTCGGTGCCGCCCAGGGATTCGGCGATCACGACTGCCACGTCATTGGCGCTGCGAATCACGATGGCACGGATAGCGGTGTCCACGTCGATGGTCTGGCCGGGACGAAGGCCCAGCTTGGTGGGATGCTGGACCGAGGCATGCCAGCTCACCGGCATCTGGGTCTGCATGGTGACCTTGCCCGCCTTCAGCGCGTCGAACAGCAGATAGAGGGTCATCATCTTGGTCAGGGATGCGGGGTGGCGCTCGGCGGTCTCGTTGCGGGCGTAAAGCACTTTGCCGGTGGCTCCATCCACGACCAAAGCGGCGTCTTTCTGGGGGTCCGTGGGGCTCGCCAGCATCTGGATCAGCCCGCGGCGGCCGTGATGGAACGGGAGATGCAGCGAGGCAGGGACAGCCGCCACGGCATGACGGCGGTGGTGCGCCGCCTGGGCCGGAAGCGCCAAACCAGTGGTCAGGAAAAGGGCGGCCACGAGGCCGGAAAGGAGGCGAAGCCGATGGAGCCGATAAGGTAAAGACACTGAAATCCCCAAAGCAGGATCACCCCTGTGGAATGCAAAAGACCAAATTGCGACACTTTTCGCAATAAGCGATGGGAATCTACTATGCATTTCCGGCGTTTACGAAGGATTAATGATAGTTGCCAAGGTTCCTTCGGTTCCACCGAAAAAAATTATGGTGCGTCGCACAATTAACCCTTGACGCTTGTTTTGGGCTGCATCATATAGGTCATGTTGCACTGCAACAGGCCCACCGGACAACCGGTCGTGCCCTAACTCACAGAGAGGACATGACATGAGCAAAGCAAAGACGGCCGGTGAAAAAGCGGCCAACACTACCGAAACCGCCCTCGAAAACGGCGCCGCCGCGCTGAAGACCGGCCTCGAGAAGGCCGTGAAGGGTTATGACGCGGTTCTTGGCTACAGCAAGGACACCGCCGAAGCCGTGATGAAGTCGGCCACAGTCGCCGGCAAGAGCGTTGAAAGCATCAACAGCGAAATCTATTCCTTTTCCAAGCAGTCGATCGAAGAGTCCGTCGCCGCCACCAAGGCCGTGATGGGTTCCAAGTCGGTTCATGAAGCGTTTGAATTCCAGACCGACTTCGCCAAGTCGGCCTTCGAATCCTACATCGCCGAGCTGAGCAAGATCAGCGAACTCGCGACCGCCGCCACCAAGGACACCTTCGCGCCGTTCAAGGGCCGCGTGCAGGCCTGGCTGGACGTGGTGCAGAGCAGCCGCGCCGCCTAAATCGCGCACGTAACATATTGCTAAGGGCTCCGGTTTTGCGACCGGGGCCCTTTTGCTTTGCGGCAGTCGGCTTGAATTTGCCTGACGCGGTAACCAGATGGGTGGTTCCCCCACTAGGCAGACGGCCAATCCGCGCTAGGATAGGCACAAAGGCGAAGCAGTCATTTTCATGAAGGATCCGGGCGACAGCGATGACGGCAAGAACGGGCCGGGCAATACCGGCACCGGCATCGTCACCAAAACGCGCCCCAAGACCAAGAAACCTTCGCTCTACAAGGTTTTGCTGCTGAACGACGACTACACGCCGATGGAGTTCGTCGTCCACATCCTGGAAAAGATTTTCGGCAAGACCCGCGAGGAAGCGGTGGACGTGATGCTGCATGTCCATCGCCATGGCGTGGGCATTTGCGGCATCTTCACTTTCGAGGTCGCCGAGACAAAAGTCGCCCAGGTCATTGAATTCTCAAGGCGGCATCAACATCCTTTACAATGTACCATGGAGAAGGAGTAGGCGCGGATGCCAAGTTTATCGCGGAGTTTGGAACAGGCACTGCATCACGCCATCAAGCTCGCCAGCGACCGGCACCACGAATACGCCACGCTGGAGCATCTGCTTCTGGCCCTGATCGACGACACCGACGCCAGCCAGGTGATGAAGGCCTGCAATGTCGACATGGATGCGCTGAGGAAGTCGGTGCAGAAATATATCGACGAAGACCTCTCCACCCTGGTGATGGACGAATCGGAAGAAGCCAAGCCCACCACCGGCTTTCAGCGGGTGGTGCAGCGCGCCGTCCTGCATGTGCAGAACTCCGGCCGCGACGAGGTCACCGGCGCCAATGTGCTGGTGGCGCTGTTCACCGAGCGCGAAAGCCATGCCGTCTATTTCCTGCAGGAGCAGAACATGAACCGGCTGGATGCCGTGAGCTATATCAGCCACGGCATCGCCAAGCGCCCGGGCATGAGCCAGCCCAAGCAGGTGCGCGGCTCCGACGAAGAGGACGAGCCCGAGAAGCAGAGCAAGCAGGGCACCGAGGCGCTCGAGGCCTATTGCATCAATCTCAATGAGAAGGCCAAGTCGGGCAAGGTCGATCCCCTGATCGGGCGCGCGGCGGAAGTCGAGCGCACCATCCAGATTCTGTGCCGCCGCCAGAAGAACAATCCTTTGTTCGTGGGCGATCCCGGCGTGGGCAAGACCGCGATCGCCGAAGGCCTGGCGCGCAAGATCATCCGCGGCGAAGTGCCCGAAGTGCTGCGCGGCTGCACCATCTATTCCCTCGACATGGGTTCGCTGATCGCGGGCACCCGCTATCGCGGCGATTTCGAGGAGCGGCTCAAGACCGTGGTCAAGGAGCTGGAGAGCCTGAAGGGCGCGATCCTGTTCATTGACGAGATCCATACCGTCATCGGGGCGGGCGCGACCAGCGGCGGGGCAATGGATGCCTCCAACCTGCTCAAGCCAGCCTTGGCGGCGGGCACGCTGCGCTGCATCGGCTCGACCACCTACAAGGAATACCGCCAGTATTTCGAGAAGGATCGCGCTCTGGTGCGCCGGTTCCAGAAGATCGATGTGGTGGAACCCACGATCGAGGATTCGATCAAGATCCTGATGGGGATCAAGAGCTACTTCGAGAACTATCACAAAATTCGCTACACTGCCGACGCGGTGAAGGCGGCGGTGGAACTGTCGGCCAAATACATCAACGACAGAAAGCTTCCCGACAAGGCGATCGACGTGATCGACGAACTGGGCGCGGCCCAGATGCTGCTGCCGGAAAGCCGCCGCAAGAAGGTGGTTGGCGTGAAGGATGTGGAAGAGGTGGTCGCCAAGATCGCGCGCATCCCTTCCAAATCGGTCAGCAAGAACGATGCCGAGGCGCTCAAGACCCTGGAAGCCGATCTGGGCCGCGTGGTCTATGGCCAGGACAAGGCGATTCATGCGCTGGCGTCGGCCATCAAACTGGCGCGCGCCGGCCTGCGCCAGGCGGAAAAGCCGATCGGCTCCTACCTCTTTTCAGGCCCGACCGGTGTCGGCAAAACCGAAGTCGCCAAGCAGTTGGCCGCCATCATGGGCGTGGAATTCCTGCGCTTCGACATGAGCGAATATATGGAACGCCATACGGTGTCGCGCCTGATCGGTGCGCCGCCCGGCTATGTCGGCTTCGACCAGGGCGGGTTGCTCACCGACGGTGTCGACCAGCATCCCCATTGCGTGCTGCTGCTGGACGAAATCGAAAAGGCCCATGGCGACCTGTTCAACATCCTGTTGCAGGTGATGGACCACGGCAAGCTCACCGACCATAACGGCAAGAAGATCGACTTCCGCAATGTTGTCCTGATCATGACCACCAATGCGGGCGCCAGCGACGCTGCCAAGGACGCCATCGGTTTCGGCCGCGGCAAGCGCGAAGGCGAGGACGAGGAAGCGATCAAGAAGTTGTTCACGCCGGAATTCCGCAACCGCCTGGATGCCACCATTGGCTTCGCGCCGCTGTCACGCGCTACCATCGACAAGGTGGTGGAGAAGTTCGTGCTGGAGCTGGAAGCCCAGCTGGCCGACCGCGATGTCACCTTCGACCTGACGCCCGAAGCCACCCGCTGGCTGGGCGAGAAGGGCTATGACGACGCCTTCGGCGCGCGGCCGCTTGCGCGGGTGATCCAGGACCATATCAAGAAGCCGCTGGCGGACGAGATCTTGTTCGGCGCGCTCAAGGATGGCGGCACGGTGCGCGTGCTGCTGGACCGGGAGAAGGACAAGCTCGCCTTCGAATTCATCCCGGCGAAAGATGCCAAGCCCCGCGCGCCCAAGGGCGGCAGCAAGAAACCCGCGGCGCAGGAAGACGTCTGACCGGCGTCAGCGCCCGATTTCGATGATCTTGAAGCTGTCCGGCAGCATTGGTCCGCGCTGGATGCGGCCGGGCACGGGCGGCGGCGCATCCGCCGGCACCGGGCCGTAGTCCACCGTCATCAGGAAGATGTGGCCGGTCTTGCGGTCCAGCGCGATGGTGCGCGCGCCGGGCATTGTGTCGAGCGTCTGTTCGACCGAGAAATGTGTTGGCCCGTCTTCCTTGATTACGCTGAGGTGCCCGTCGCCGGTCGCCGCCAGCACTTCCCTGGTGGCGGGATTGAACAGCACGCCATCATTCTGCGCCCCGATCGGCAGGGTGGTGATGACCGCGCCGGTGTCGGCATTCATCATCACCATCGTGCTCGGGTTGCGGCAGGCAACAAACAGCACGCGGGTCTTGGGGTCCAGCGCCAGGCCGGCCGGCGTGGCGCCCGCGCCCGACAGGGGATAGGTTGCCGTCACCGTCAGGGCTTTCGTGTCGACCACGCCCACCGCGTCCTTGTTTTCCAGCGCGATGTAGAGATGGCCCTGGCCGTCGGATTTACTTTCCTCGACCGCGGCATCCAGATTGACCGTGCCGATGACGGAACCGTCCTCGGTGTTGATCGCGGTGATGTTGGGGGCGCTGTGGCTCAGCACATAGACGCGGTGCGCGGGCGCATCCAGCGACAACCCGTCGGGATTGCCGTCCACCGTGATGCTTTTCAGCAAGCTTGTGTTGGTGCTGTCGAACATGGTGAGCGGCTTGCTGGAGGAAAAGCCGTGATGGTTGGAAGGATCCACCACCGCGCCATGGGCGCTGATGCCGTCCAGCTCGCCCGCCTGTTTCAGCGTGTCCAGGTCATAGGCCACAAGCCGGGGATTGGTCTTGCCGCTGCGCGCGATATAGAGGCGCCGCCCCTCGCTGTCGGCGACGATGTAATCGAAGCCGCCTTCGCCCCCGACCGTCACGGTTCGCAGAATTTTGTAGGGCCCATCGGCCAGGGCCGGATGTGACACAGCCAAAAGCAGTGCGGCGAGCAGAATCTTGCGCATGCGAGCCTCCCGAATTTTGCGCGGAAGGCTAGCACCGCGTCCTGTCATGGGCGTGGCGTGTTGCGATTATATTTCCCCAACCTCTATGTGGTCAGAGCGGTTCGTGGTGATGCACCACCGCCGGCGGCGCGGCGAAGATCGGGCCCAGAATGGCGCGCCATTCCTGAAAAGCGTGGCTTTCGCGGAAGCCCACCGTGTGATCTTCTAAGGTTTCCCACCACACCAGCAGCAGAAAATCTTCCGGATGTTCGATGCCCTGGCGCATCTCGCATTTGTGAAAGCCTTTGGCGCCCGCGATATGCGGGCGGGCTTTGGCAAAGGCGGCCTTGAAGGCTTCGGCCTGGCCGGGCTTCACGGTGATGAGGGCGCGTTCGAGGATCACAATGCACTCCGTATCTTGGCGGCGATGGGTTCAAGCATCGACGCCTGTACCATGACTTTGCCGTGCGGCGCCAACCCCTGGCCTTCCCAGCGCGGCACGATATGAAAATGGACATGGAAGATGCTCTGGCCGGCGGGTGCGCGGTTATACTGTTTCAGCTGGATGCCGTCGGGTGAAAGTGCGATGTCCACCGCCCGTGCGACCTTCTGGGTGGTCGCCATCATCGCCGTCAGGCCATCGGCCGACAGATCGAAAATATCCTGAGCCGGCTCTTTGGGCACAACAAGCACATGGCCGTCGGCTTCCGGCATCACATCCATGAAGGCCAGCGTGCTTGCGTCTTCAAATACCTTCACGCAGGGGATTTCGCCGCGCAGGATTTTGGCGAAGATATTGCCGTTGTCGTAGGCCATCTAGTTTTCCTTCCTGAACGGTGCATGCCGCGCCAGCTCTGCGATGTTTTCCGCCACCGCCGCGCGTTCGGCTTCCAGAAAATCGTCCACCGCCCGCGCCAACCCCTTATGCGCGATCAGATGGGCGCTGTAGGTTTCGACCGGCAGATAGCCGCGCAGCAATTTGTGCTCGCCCTGCGCGCCGGCTTCAACCTTTTTGAGGCCGCGGGCAATGGCAAAGTCGATTGCCTGGTAATAGCAGGTCTCAAAATGCAGGAAGGGGATATATTCGACCGCGCCCCAGTTGCGCCCGAACAATGTGCCCTCGCCAAACAGATTCAGGGCGCCGGCGATGTAGCGGCCGCCCGATTTCGCCATCACCAGCAAGGTCTGGTGTGACAGGCTTTGGCCCAGGCGCGAGAAGAAATCGCGGGTCAGATAGGGCGTACCCCATTTGCGCCCGCCGGTGTCCATGTAGAAATCGAAGAACTGGTCCCAATGGGCCTCGGTGATATCGGCCCCCGTCAGCCAGTCGAATGTCACGCCCGCCTCGCGGACGCTGGCGCGTTCTTTCCGCAAATTCTTGCGCTTGGCGGATGACAGCTCGCCCAGAAATTCGTCGAAGCTTTTGTAGCCGCGATTTTCCCAATGGAATTGCTGGCCGGTGCGCTGCAGATAGCCGGCTTCGCCCGCGGCACGCCATTCCTCGGCGGTCAGAAAGGTGATGTGCAGCGACGATGCGCCGATCTGTTTCACCGCACTGGCGGCGGTCTTCAGCAAGGTCTCGCGCGCTTTGTCGGAATTCGCCAGCAGCCTTCTTCCGGTAACGGGGGTGAACGGCACCGCGCCTTGCAGCTTGGGATAGTAATCGCCGCCCGCCCGCTCCAGCGCCTCGGCCCAGGCATGGTCGAAGACATATTCGCCATAGGAATGGCTTTTGAGATAAAGCGGCATCAAGCCGTCAGGCGTCACCAGATGCGCCGGCTGCCAGCCCGTCTGGCGCGACGCCGAACCGGACTCCTCCAGCGCCGCGAAGAACTCATAGGTTGTGAAGGGATGCGGCTCGGCCAGCTGGTGCGGGTTGGCAAGCGCATTCCAGCGCGCCCGGCCAATTTCCGCGGCGCTGGTCACCAGCCTGGCATGATCGTCACGCGTCACTGGATCTCGAAGGTCGCGTCCACTTCCACCGCCACGCCGCGCGGCAGCGAGCCCATGCCGACCGCGGCGCGGGCATGGCGGCCGGCCTCGCCGAACACCGCCACGATCAGGTCGGAGGCGCCATTGGCCACTTCCGGCTGCTGGTCATAATCGGGTGTGGCGTTGACGAAGACGTTGATTTTCAGGCAGCGCACCACCTTGTCCAGGTCGCCCTCGCAGGCGACGCGCAAAACCGACAGGATGTTGATGGCGCAGAGCTGCGCCGCCGCCTGGCCCATCTCCACACTGAAATCCGCACCCAGCTTGCCGACATATTTCAGCGCTCCGTCGGCGATCGGCACCTGGCCGGAAATGAACACCTGATTGCCGCTGATGGTGTAGGGCACATAGGAGGCGACAGGCTTGGGCGGATTGGAGAGCGCGATGCCAAGCTCTATCAGGCGGGCTTCAATGATGGTCATAAGAACCTCTGTTGATATGATGCGAGCCTAGCTCAGACGCGTGGCTTTTTGAATGCGCGTCCGGTGCCCACCGCTTCGCCGCCGAATTTGGCGCGGATCTTGTCCATGGCGCGTTCGGCCGCGGCCCTTTTGTCCGATTGCGTATCGATCAGGCTCAAGGGATCGGCGCTGTCGGCCGGCATCAGGTTCGACAGCCCCACGCCCAAAAGCCGGAAACTTGTGCCGTTGGCCTCGCGCTTCAAGGCCGCCTGGGCGGTGCGGAAAATGCGGTCGGCCAGCTGGGTGGGGGCGTCCAGCGACGCCGAGCGGGTCCGCAGCCGGAAGTCGGCGGTCTTGAGTTTGAGCACGATGGTCTTGCCGGCCACGCCCTTGGCTTTGGCGCGGGCGCTGACCCTTTCGGCTTGGCGCCACAGCACGCTTTCCAGTTCGGCATAGCCCGACAGATCCTTGCCGAAGGTGGTCTCGGACGAGATGGTTTTCATCTCGCCTTCCGGGTCGACGCGCCGTGAATCCTGGGCGTGAGACATGCGATGGAGCCAAAGACCTGTCGCGCCATAGCGCTCCGCCAGCTGCCTGGGGTCGGCGTCCTGCAACTGGCCTATTGTCGTGATGCCGTCGCGTTCGAGTTTGGCCTGCATCACCTTGCCGGCGCCGCGCATGATCCCGACCTGCTTGTCGCGCAGGAAACTTTTGGCCTCCGCCATGCCGATCACGGCAAAGCCGCGCGGCTTGTCCAGTTCGCTGGCCAGCTTGGCCAGGAACTTGTTGCCCGACAGTCCGATGGAAACGGAGATCCGGATCTCGCGCTCGATGCGGGCCGCAAGCCGCGCCATGGTCTTGGCCGGGCTCTGGTGATGGATGCGCATCGTGCCGGACAGGTCGAGATAGGCTTCGTCCAAGGACAGAGGTTCCACCAGCGGCGTCAGTTCTTCCATGAAGCCGCGGATCTGGCGCGCCACCGCGCTGTAATAGGAATGGCGGGGCTTGAGCACGACGGCCTGTGGGCAGAGCCTTTTGGCCTGGAACATCGGCATGGCCGAACGCACGCCAAAGGTGCGGGCGATATAACAGGCGGTGGACACCACGCCGCGCACTTCGCCGCCCACGATCAAGGGCTTGTCATTCAGCGAAGGATCGTCGCGCTTTTCAATGGCCGCATAGAAAGCATCGCAATCCATATGCGCGATCGAAAGCGTATCGAGCTCGGGATGGCTGAGGATGCGGGTCGAGCCGCAGTTGGGGCAGGGCGCGTCTGCCGTGTCACTCAGGCAGTCGCGGCAGAAGCCGGGCCAGTTTTCTATTCCGGCCATAGCCATGCCGCGCCTCTGACGCCGCTGGAATCTCCGTGCATGTTCTTCACGATCCGTGGCGGCCCGCCCAGGTTGAAACCGTATTTTTCCACCAGCGGCGGCAGGTCGCGGTAAAGCCGTTCGACATTCGACAGCCCGCCGCCCATCACGATCACATCCGGATCCAGGATATTGACCATGGTGGCCATGGCGCGGGCCAGGCGATCCACCAGCCGGTCCATGGCGGCGCGTTCCTCGGGGCCATCGGATGCGGCGATCTCCGCTGCCGTGGCGTCTCGTCCTGTGATCCGCTTGAAGTCGGCAGCCAGACCCGGCCCGCTGCACCACACTTCCAGACAGCCGCGCTTGCCGCAGTAGCAGGGCGGTGCCGTGTTCACTTCCTCGACCGACGGCGCGGGCAGGGGGATGTGGCCCCATTCCCCGCCAATGCCGTGCGCGCCGCCCAGCACCTTGCCATCGACCACAACGCCGCCGCCCACGCCCGTGCCAGTGATCACGCCAAACACGGCGCCGGCGCCGGCGCCCGCGCCATCGCTGGCTTCCGACAGGGCAAAGCAGTTGGCATCGTTAGCCAGACGCACCTGCCGTCCCAGCACCCGTTCCAGATCGCGGCGCAGGGACTTGCCGTTCAGATAGGTGGTGTTGGCGTTTTTGATCAGATTGGTGCCGAAGCTTTCGCTGCCGGGGATCGCCATGCCGACACTGCCACGGCTGCCGAGTTCTAATTCCGCTCCGGCCACCAGCTCACCCAACAGTTCCAGAAGGCCGGTATAGCTTTTGGGCGTCTCGGCCCGGCGGCGCAACGCGATCCTCGCGCCAGGTGCCAGCGCCATGATCTCGGTCTTGGTGCCGCCCAGATCGATCCCGAATCGCATCATGCCTCGCCGTCGGGTTCATCTTTGGCCAGCCGGTGGCGCGCCAGGTGCAATTCCTTGGGCGAAAGGCCGTCCGCCTCGCAAAACCGCATCAACAGGTCCTCATGGGCCAGGAGAAAGTCCAGAATTGCGACACTCATGTCCGAAGTTCCGGCTTGGATCCTCAAAGCGGCTGCATCCAGGCCGGAAAGGTCAAGGAATCGTTGCAATCCGTCCTCATCCCCGGCCAGCCAGCCGAGGCCCTGCAAGGCCAGAATTTCCGCGTTTTCCGTGTTCATCCAAGGGCCATCGTCAAGGGAGCGTTAAGAGATAATCCCTAATACTGCCGAAAACGGCCAGAGCCCCTTTTGGGCCCTGGAAGTTGGCGCGGGGTGGGCCGTGCCGGAGAGACCGAAAGCCATGGACGCGAAAACCAAAACTGTCCTGATCGTGGAGGACAATGAGCTCAACATGAAGCTCTTCCACGACCTGCTCGACGCCCATGGCTATAACATCCTTCAGACCAAGGATGGCATGGAAGCTCTCGACATCGCCCGCGAGCATCACCCCGACCTGATCCTGATGGACATCCAGCTGCCGGAAGTCAGTGGCCTGGAAGTCACCAAATGGCTCAAGGAAGACGATTCGCTCAAGGGCATTCCGGTTGTCGCCGTCACCGCCTTCGCCATGAAGGGCGACGAGGAAGTCATCCGCCAGGGCGGATGCGAGGCTTACATCTCCAAGCCAATTTCGGTGACCAGCTTTCTGGATACCGTGCGCCGCTTCATCGGGTAACACACCATGACGGCCCGGGTTCTTGTCGTCGATGACATCCTCTCCAACGTCAAGCTTCTGGAAGCGAAGCTGACGGCGGAATATTTCGAGGTCATCATGGCTTTCAACGGCCTGGAGTGCCTGGCCAAGATGGACCAGGCTCCCGACATCGTTCTGCTGGACGTGATGATGCCCGGCATGGACGGTTTCGAAGTCTGCCGCCGCATCAAGTCCAATCCCAAGACCGCCCATGTGCCCGTGGTCATGGTAACCGCGCTGGACCAGCCGTCCGACCGCGTCGCCGGCCTGGATGCGGGCGCCGACGATTTCCTCACCAAGCCGGTGGACGACTCCGCCCTGTTCGCGCGGGTGCGTTCGCTGGTACGCCTGAAAATGATGACCGACGAGTTGCGCATGCGCGAGTCGACCGGCCAGGGCATGGGCCTGATCGATCCGGCCGAGACCCTGATCGAGAGCAACCAGACCGGCCGCATTCTTGTCATCGAAGACCGCGCCGAAAGTGTCGCCTGGTTCTCCAGCGCGCTCGCCCCCGAGCATGAAGTGGCTTCCGCCGACACCTTCGAGGAAGCCCTGGTGCGGGTAAAGGGCGGGGACTTCGACCTGATTGTTGTGTCGCTGGGCATGCGCGGCTTTGACGGTCTGCGCCTGTGCTCGCAGCTGCGCTCGCTGCCGGAAGGCCGCCATGTGCCCATCCTGGTGGTGGTGTCGGACGGCGACCGCCGCAAGCTCACCCAGGCGCTGGAGATGGGCGTCAACGACTATCTCACCCGCCCCGTCGACAAGAATGAGTTGGTGGCGCGGGTGCGCACCCAGCTGCGCAAAAAGCGCTATGCCGACCGGCTGCGCCACAATGTCCAGCTCAGCCTGGAAATGGCGATCACCGACCAGCTCACCGGCCTGCACAATCGCCGCTATATGAGCCGCCATCTCGACGCGCTGATGGGCAACGCCCAGAAGAATGGCCGCCCGCTGGCCTTTGTCATCATGGACATCGACTTCTTCAAGCAGGTCAATGACACCCATGGCCATGACATCGGCGACGAGGTGCTGAAGGAATTCGCCGCCCGCATCAATGCCAATGTGCGCGGCATCGACTTGGCCTGCCGCTATGGCGGCGAGGAATTCGTGGTCGCCATGCCCGACACCGACATGAGCTTCGCCTACAATATCGCCGAACGCCTGCGCCAGTCGATCGAGACCACGCCGGTCAAGATCAGCCGCGCGCCGGGTGCGCTCAAGATCACCATCTCCATCGGCATCGCCAAGGCCGAGGGCGAGGGCGATACCGCCGAGCAGCTGCTGCATCGCGCCGATCAGGCGCTCTATCGGGCCAAGCGCACCGGCCGCAACAAAGTCGTCGCGGACGCCGCCTGACGTGGTCTTTTTGGCCCCTGGCGTTCGCACGCTGTCGCTACGAACCGCGCCATCGCTCATGGACGTCTGTGTCCACTTCGCTTGGTGCTCCTAGCCGTCCGTACGCTGTCGCTACGGACCCAAAAATCCTCGCGCAGGCCTAATCTTCGTCGGATTCCACTTCGGCGGCTTGGGGCTGTTGCTCCGCCATTTCCGTCACGCGGTCGATCACCGACAGCAGCATCTCCGGCTCGCGCGCACCTGACACTGCCAGCCGGTTGCCGAAGATCATGGCCGGCACACCGGTGACGCCCATCTCATGGGCGACCTGGTCCTCGCGCTCCACCAGGGCAATGTCGGCGTCGCTTTCCAGCATTCGTGCGGCCTCCACACCGTCCATGCCGCAAAGGTCGGCAATGTCGGCCAGCACGCGGATGTCGCCGATATCGTCGCCATTTTCGAAATAGGCGATGAACAGCCGCTCCACCACTTCATCCTGCACGCCATGGTCCTCGGCCCAGCGGATCAGGCGATGGGAATCCAGCGTGTCGGGGCGCCGGGTAATGGCGGCGAAATCGAATTCGATGCCGTCCTTGGCGCCTTCGGCGGCGATCAGCTTGTGCATCTCCACGATTTTCATCGGATCGTCACCGAACTTGGCGCGCATATAGGCCTGGCGGTCCATGCCGCCCTTGGGCACCGCGGGGTCGAGACGATATGGCCGCCATTTCACGTCAAAGGCGATATGGGGGCGCTGCTCGATAGCGCGCATCAGCCGACGCTTGCCGATGAAGCACCAGGGGCAGACGGTGTCGGAGATCACGTCTATCTGCATCAGCGCAAGACCTGCGACGTGATTTCGTTCTCGTCGGCCTCGACATGCACCGACTCCGCATGCCCGCGGATCTGTATCGTGGCCGTCACCGGCACCAGCCCGTCGATCACGGTCATGTCGGGCGGCGGCGGGGTGGCCAGGAATTCCACCGTCAGCACATGGCCGTCGTTGCGTATCAGATGCAGGCGGGGTTTGCTCCAGCCGCCGCTCTGCACCGCGCCCTTGGCCAGCAAGGTGATCGCGCCGCCTTTCTGGGTGGCGATCAGGCTGTCGATGCGGAAGACGCGTTTGTCGGCGGCAAGCGCGGGCGCGGCCGCAAGCAGGATGATGGCGATGATGGGAACAAATTTCATGGGCGGGCGACTATAGCGGAGATTGGGGCGGCAAAAAGACGGTCAAACTTTCAGCTCTATCCGTCTGGTGCCGCAAACGGATGATCCTCTCAGGTGTTGGTAGCGGCAGCGTAGCGACACCGCAAGTGGATTCAGATTCCCAGTTCGCACCAGACCGGAACATGATCCGACGGCTTCTCGCTGGCGCCGCGCACGTGCCTGTCGATGTGGCAGGCCTTCAACCGGTCGGCCGCCTGTGGCGACAAAAGGATGTGATCGATGCGGATGCCGTTGTTGCGTTCCCAGGAGCCGAAATAATCCCAGAAGGTGTAATGGCCGGCTTGGGGATGCAGGGCGCGGAAGGCGTCGGTATAGCCAAGGTTCTCGATCCGGCGCAGCGCCGCCTTGGATTCCGGCTGGAACAGCGCGTCCTTCAGCCATGCCTTCGGCTTGGCCGCGTCCTTGTCCTCGGGGATGATATTGTAGTCGCCCATCAGCACCACGGGTTCTTCATTGGCCAGCAGCTTTTTGGCGTGCAGCCGCAAGCGTTCGAGCCAGGCCAGCTTGTAATCGAACTTGGGCCCGGGCCAGGGATTGCCGTTGGGGGCATAAATGGATGCCACCCGCACCACGCCGTTTTCGCCGGTGATCACGGCTTCCAGGTAGCGGGCATGGTCGTCGGCATCGTCGCCATGAAGGCGCGGGGTGACGTCTTCCATCGGCCGGCGGGACAGGATGGCGACGCCGTTGTAACTCTTTTGTCCGTGTACGGCGCAGTTATAGCCCAGCGTCTCGAACGCTTCGCGCGGGAAGGTTTCGTCCACCGTCTTGATTTCCTGAAGACACACCACATCGGGCTTGGCGTCCTTCAGCCAGGCCAATGCCGGCTCCAGCCGCGCCTTGATCGAATTGACGTTCCAGGTAGCGATTTTCAACGGTCTGAGCCGGTCATGAGGGGTTGCGGTTAAAATGACCGGCTGGTTCGTCGAAAAGCTCGGCCGTATTGCCTATACGCCCTTCGCTTTTCTCCTGCCATCCGGCCATTTTTCCTCGCAACGAGATTGATATCAACGAGACTGGCTTTAGACAGTGAAACTGGTGCCGCAGCCGCAGGAGGCGGTGGCGTTGGGATTGTTGACCTTGAAGGCCTGGCCGATCAGATCATCGGTGAAATCGATCTCTGCGCCCGCCAGAAAATCCAGCGACACCGGATCGATCAGCACCCGGGCGCCGTCCTTTTCCACCACCAGGTCTTCGTCAAGCTGGGCGTCATCCAGGGCGAAATTGTACTGAAAGCCGGAACAGCCGCCGCCGGTCACCGCCAGCCTGAGCGCGGTCGGCTGCGCCTCGGCCTTCAGGATCTGGGCGATCCGCCGGGCAGCGCGATCGGAAAGGGTGACGGGCAGGGCAATCATGTCGATTCCTTGGGCAACTCTTGCAGTCCGGGGCACACCCTCTATGTAGTCCTCGCTATGGCCGAAACCAACCCCGCCGAACCCGCGCCGCCCGGCCGTCTTCTGGGCCCGGTTGTGAGCCCGCCCGGCCCGCATGCCCCCTATGCGACGCGCCCGGAACTCAGCCGCGGCCGTTTTTATCCGGAACCCGAAAGCGCCACCCGGTCGTGCTATTCGCGCGACCGCGACCGCATCATCCATGCAACCGCCTTTCGCCGCCTCAAGCACAAGACCCAGGTCTTTGTGCAGCATGAGGGCGACTATTACCGCACCCGGCTGACCCATTCGCTGGAAGTGGCGCAACTGGCGCGCAGCCTGGCGCGCACTCTGTCGGCTGACGAAGACCTGGCCGAGACGGTGGCGCTGGCCCATGACCTGGGCCACACGCCCTTCGGTCACGCCGGGGAGGAAGCCCTGGACGCCGTAACCAAAGACATCGGCGGCTTCGACCACAATGCCCATGCGCTTCGGCTGGTGACCAAGCTGGAGCATCGCTATGCCGATTTCGATGGCCTGAACCTGACATGGGAAACGCTGGAAGGCTTGGTGAAGCACAATGGACCGTTGAGCGAGCCGCAGCCGGGGCCGATTGCCAGCTTCGACAAACGCTGGCCGCTGGAGCTGTCGAGTTGGCCGGGACTGGAAGCCCAGCTCGCGGCGCTGGCCGACGACATCGCCTATGTCAGCCACGACATCGATGACGGCTTGCGCGCCGGCATCTTCACCATCCAGGACCTGACTGCGGCCCCGCTTGCGGGCGAGCATGTCAAAGGCGTGCTGGAGCGCCATGGCGAGCTGGAACTGTCGCGCTTCATCGGCGAATTGATGCGAACCCTCATGAGCGAGCTGATGGAGGATGTGATGGGCCAGACCCGCGACAATCTCGCGGGCCTTTCCAGCGTCGCCGCGGTGCGCGCCGCCGGCCGGGCGACGGCCAATTTCTCGCCCGGGCTTCTGGCGCGGCTCAAGGCGCTCAAGAGCTTCCAGATGCGCAACATGTACCGCCATCCCCGCGTGATGGCCTCCATGGGCCGCGCCCAGGAAGTGGTGAGCCGGCTGTATGAGGCCTTTGTCGCCGATCCCGGCCTGCTGCCGCCCGACTGGGCCAAGGCCGCGCGGGAGGCTGTTCCGGGCACCGTCGCCCGCGACTACATCGCCGGCATGACCGACCGCTATGCTTTGAGCGAATATGCGCGGGTTTTTCACACAGAAATCGCACTTTAAAGGCGCATGATTCGCCCGAAGGCGGGTGCTAGTATTGGCGCTCGAAGATTCGGGAACTTCCATGGCCAATTACGATCGCGGCGTCTATGAGCCCAGCGATGAGGTGCGCGTGTTCGACGGCTCCGAGGAAGATGAGGATGTCGAAGGCTCGCGCCTTCCGCTTCTGATCGTGCTGGCGCTTCTGGTGCTGGCCATGTTCGGCGGCGTGGTCTGGCTTGCCTATACCCAGGGCGTGGCGCGGGGCAGGGGCGAAACCCCGGTGCTGACGGCGGCCGCGGGGCCTGAGCGTGTCGCCCCGCCGCAAGGCTCCGGTGGCAATACCGTGCCCTATCAGGGCTTCAAGATTTACGAGCAGCCAGCGCCGCCCGACGACAGCGATAATGCGCCCGCTCCCGCCAAGCCCGCCGCTACGCCGGCGCCTGTGGCGGAAGCACCCAAACCCGCGCCGGTCGCGGCTGCTGCTCAGCCCGCCCCGGCTCCGGTGGCGGAAGCGCCCAAGCCCGCACCGCCGCCGGCTCCCAAGCCAGTCGCGGCGGCGCCCAAGCCGGCCCCTGCGCCCGCCAAGCCTGCGGAGGCGCCAGCCAAGGCCGCCGCTGCCGCGCCGCCCAAGTCGGTTGCCGCTTTGATCCAGCAAGCCAATTCTGCCCCGGTGGCGGAAGCATCATCCAAGCCCGCGCCTGCCACCAAGCTGGCGCCTGCGCCCCTGGGGGGCCCGGCTACGGGCGCCCCCCGCCAGCTCGGCTCCGCGAACACGGCGCCGGCCCCCGCCAAGGCGGCTGCGCCGGCTGCGACGCCAGCGGCAGCCAAGCCCGCGGCCTCGGGCGGCTATGTCCTGCAGATCGCCGCCTATAAGAGCCAGGCCGACGCCGATGCCGCCTGGAAGGTCTACAAGGCCAAGCATTCCGCCCTGCTGTCGGCCTATTCCGACGATGTGCAGCAAGCCGATCTGGGCGAAAAGGGCACCTGGTATCGCCTCAGGATCGCGGGCTTTGCCGACAAGGACATGGCCAGCTCCCTGTGCGACCGGCTGAGGACAGACGGCGGCGCCTGTATTTTAGGTCACTAGAAATGCGCAGCCGCGCCATCTACGGCTGCGCCGTTACCAGCCTGTCGCCCGCCGAGAAAAGCTTCTTCCGCGAGGTGGCGCCCTGGGGCTTTATCCTCTTCGCACGCAACATCAGCGACTCAGAGCAAGTCAAAGCTCTTGTTCAGGAATTGCGTGAGACGGTGGGTGATGAAAAAGCCCCGGTCCTGATCGATCAGGAAGGCGGCCGCGTGGCCCGCCTGAAACCGCCCCACTGGCAGGTGCGCCCGCCGGCCGCTCGCTTTGGCGCGCTCTATGAGACCAATCCGGACGCCGCCCGCGAGGCGGTCTATCTGAACGCCCGGCTTATCGCCCATGACCTGGCCAGCTTGGGGCTAAATGTCGATTGCCTGCCGGTGCTCGACGTGCCCGTTCCCGGCAGCCATGACGTGATCGGCGACCGCGCCTTTGCCACCGACCCGGCCACGGTCATCACTCTGGGCAAGGCCCAGATCGAGGGCCTGATCGCTGGCGGTGTCCTGCCAGTGATGAAGCACATTCCCGGCCATGGCCGGGCAGGGGCGGACAGCCATCTGGACCTGCCCCGGGTCACCGCCAGCGCCGAGGAACTTTCCGCCAGCGATTTTGTCACCTTCCGAAGCCTTGACACCTGCCCCATCGCGATGACAGCGCACGTCGTCTATGAGTCGATTGATCCACAGCGACCTGCGACCACCAGCCCCAAAGTCATTCGGGATGTGATACGCGGTGAGATAGGATTTGACGGGCTGTTGATGTCGGACGACCTCTCGATGAAGGCGCTCGACGGGCCCTTGTCGGTGCGCGCCAAACAGTCGCTCTTCGCGGGCTGCGATCTGGTGCTCCACTGCAATGGCGACATGAACGAGATGAAGGAAGTGGCGTCGGAAGTGACAGAATTGAAGGGCCACGCGCTCAAGCGCAGCGAGCAGGCGCTCGCCCATCTTTCGACCCCGGTCGCGCTTGATCTTGCGGCCGCACAGGCGCGGCTGGCCGCGCTGCTGGGTGGTGCATGACCGACACCGCCGAGAATTTCGACGATTTCCAATCCACCGCCATCTTTGCCGATGACCAGGCGCTGACGGTGACGGTGGACGGCTTTGAAGGCCCGCTGGACCTTCTGCTGACCCTGGCCCGCAACCAGAAGGTGGATATCGCCAAGATCTCCATCCTCAAGCTGGCCGACCAGTATCTGGGGTTCATCGAATCCGCCAAGAGGCTGAACCTGGAACTGGCCGCGGACTATCTGGTGATGGCGGCCTGGCTCGCCTATCTCAAGTCGCGCCTGATCCTGCCGCAGGAAAAGGGTCCCGATGGCGAGCCCACCGCCGACGAAATGGCCACCCGGCTGCGCTGGCGTCTGCAGCGGCTGGACGCGATGCGCGCGGCCTCCACCCGGCTGATGGGCCGCGAGCGGCTGGACCGCGACGTCTTCGGCCGTGGCGATCCGGAAGCCGTGAATGTTATCAAGCTTCGGACCTACAAGGACACGCTCTACGACCTGCTCAATGCCTATGCCACCGACCGGGTGCGCAAGATGGGCGGCAAGAGTTATCGCCCCCAGATGGCGCCGGTGCTTCACATCGAAGAGGCGCGCGAACGGCTGGAGCGAATGCTAGGCAAGATCTCCGACTGGAGCGCCCTGACGCGGCTTTTGCCCTTCGAATGGTCGGGGGGCACCCGCCGGCGCTCGGCGGTGGCATCGACCCTGCTGGCCTGCCTGGAGCTGGCCCGCGACGGCAAGGTCGAGATCCAGCAGATGGCGCCCTTTGCTGAGATTTTCGTAAGGGACCGGGACCAACCCCAAGAAGCCCCCGTCCAGGGAGCGTGACATGAGCAGCGTAGCCAAGATGATTGAGACGATCGAAACCGAGATGGACGCAGAGAGCACCCAGGCCAACCCCGAACATCTCAGGATGGTCGAGGCGCTGTTGTTCGCGGCCTGCGAACCCCTGGATCAAAAGGCGCTGTCAACATCGCTGCCGGAAGGCGCCGACGTGCCCGGGCTGATCAAGGCGCTTCAAGAGGTTTATGAGAAGCGCGGCGTAAACCTTTGCTGTGTCGCCGGAAAATACCAATTCCGCACGGCGAGCGATCTGGCCTTCCTGCTGCGCAAGGAGCAGCCGGAACAGAAGCGCCTGAGCAAGGCTGCGATCGAGACCTTGGCCATCATCTCCTATCACCAGCCCGTCACCCGGGCCGAGATTGAGGACATCCGCGGCGTCGCCATGTCCAAGGGCACCATCGATATCCTGATGGAGATCGGCTGGATCAAGATCCGGGGCAGGAAGCGCACCCCCGGCCGCCCCGTCACCTATGGCACCACCGAGGCTTTCCTGGTCCAGTTCGGGCTGGAGAGCGTGGCGCACCTGCCGGGCGTGGACGAGCTCAAGGCCGCGGGCTTCCTGGAAGCCATGCCGCCGTCGGGCTTCGACGTGCCCAATCCGTCGGAAGAGCTGGCTTCGGATGAGGATCCTTATGATCCCAATGAGCCGGAAATGGCGACCGGATCTCTCAACCTAGACGAAGCCTAGCGCGGGTCTTTTGCGCCCTGAGTTCGTCGCGCGTGCTCACGTGCGTTAAGCACGCTCCGCGCGACGCTCCTGCTCAGGTCGCAAAATCCCTCGCGCGTATTGAGATCAGGGTGCGTTAGCAGCCAATGCCATCTTGTCGACTGCCGCCTGGAAGCTCTTCTGGCGGGCTTCGCGCGCCGCAGCCTGCGCCGCCGCATCACCCACCGCGGTCTGGTTCCAGATCAGGGTGTAGACGATCCTGGAATGGGTGGTATCCACCGGTTCGACCCCCATGGTGCCGTGATAGAAGATCGGCGTGAAAGGCTGGGCATAGGTGTAGGACAGTGGCGTGCGAGCGACCGCCATTTCCACCGTCGCTGTGGTGCCGACCATTACGGTGCGCAGCGAGCCTACCTCGCCGGTACCCGAATTGATGGTGCAGCCCTTAAGGCGGTCCAGGAAACGGAGAATGCCGCACCAGTCATGACCGCCGATGCGGTCCCAGGTGATATCGGCTGGCTTATTGGTATCAGCAGTAAGTCTGAGGATGGTCCAGTCGGCTGGCTGGGGTGTCTGGGCCTCGGCAGCCACTGAGCCAAGCGCCAGCAGCGCGGCGGTCATCAGAATCTTTTTCATTCGTTTTCTCCCTCCAATTCGACCACCACAGCTTCGCCTTTTTCCAGGGCGATGGCGAGTTCCCCCTTGCGCAGGGCAACCGCATCACGCCCGAAAACCTCGTTGCGCCAGCCATGCAGGGCGGCGACGTCTTCGTCTTCGTTGGCGGCCAGTTTCTCGATGTCTTCGGCATTGGCGATCAGGCGCGGGGCGACGCCGGCGACCTCGGCCCGAAGCCGCAGCAGGGTCTTGAGCAGGTCGACCACCGCGGGCGACGGCTCGCGCCGCCTGCGTTGCTTGTGCTCGGCCACCGCGCCTTCAGGCGGCGGGGCTTCGTTGCCCGCCGCGATGGCCTCCATAAGTCCCTTGCCCATCCGAGAATTGGCAAAGCCCTTGGGTACGGCGCGGATGCGCTCCAGCGCTTCCGGCGTCTCCGGCGGGTGGGCGGCGATTTCGGTCAGGGCTTCATCCTTCAGCACCCGGCCGCGGGGAATGTCGCGCGCCTGGGCCTCGCGTTCCCGCCAGGCCGCCAATGACGCCAGTATGGCCAGGAACCGCTTGTTGGTGGTGCGCGGCTTGAGCCGTTTCCAGGCCTGATCGGGGTCCAGCCTGTAGAGCGCGGGATCCTGCAGCGCCGCCACTTCCTCGGCGACCCACCCGGCGCGGCCGGTCTTTTCCAGCTTCGCCTTCATCCATTCATAGATCACGCGCAGATGGGTGACGTCGGCAAGCGCATATTCGAGCTGACGTTTGGAGAGCGGGCGATGGCTCCAGTCGGTGAAGCGCGCGGACTTGTCGATTTCCACATGGGCGATCTTGCGCGCCAAGGTCTCGTAAGACGCCGCATCGCCAAAGCCGCACACCATCGCCGCCACCTGGCTGTCGAACAGCGGATCGGGCAGCACACCGCCCTGCAGAAAGAAAATCTCGATGTCCTGGCGCGCGGCGTGCAGCACCTTGACGATGTCAGGCCGGCGGATCAGATCGTAGAAGGGCCCCAGATCAAGACCGGGCGCGAGGGGGTCGATGATGGCTTCGATGCCGGGCGCGGCCGCCTGGATCAGACACAGTTTGGGATAATAGGTCTGGTCGCGCAGGAATTCGGTGTCCAGCGCCAGATAAGGCGCGTGTGCCACTTCGGCCAGAAAAGCCACCAGGGCTTCTTGGGTTTCGATAATTCGCATGTGCGCCCGTGATAGCGGATTCGGGCCGAAAACGGGGATTTAAGTCTCTTGTTTCCTGCGGAATTTTCCGGATTGCGCCTCCGAGCCCTTGACATGCAACTATATAGTTGCATATTACCGTCATGGTCGCCGATGAAGACAAAGTGTTCAAAGCCCTTGCCGACGCCAGCCGCCGGCAGTTGCTGGACCGGCTGCGCCGCAAGAACGGCCAGACGCTGCAGGAACTTTGCGAGGGCCACGACATGAGCCGTCAGGCGGTGACCAAGCACCTCAATTTGCTGGAGGAGGCCAATCTGGTCGCCACCACCAAGCGAGGCCGCGAGAAGCTGCACTTCCTCAATCCTGTCCCCATCAATGAGATTTACACGCGCTGGATCGGCAAGTTCGAGCAGGACCGTGTCCAGGCGCTCCACAACCTCAAACAAGCCCTGCAGGAGAAAGACCAATGACCGACACCAAAACCGAATTCGTCTATGTCACCTACATCAGCTCTACGCCGCAGAAGGTGTGGGACGCCATCACCAATCCGGAATTCACCCGCCAGTACTGGGGCAAGAAAATGGTCTCGGACTGGAAGCCCGGTTCCAGGTGGGACATGACCACCATCGACGGCTCCGACGTCATCAACATGACCGGCGAGGTGGTGGAAGCGCGCGCCCCCAGCCGGTTGGTGATCAGCTGGTTCAGCCCAGAGAATACGGGAAACAAGAGCGAGCATTCGCGCGTGACCTTCGAGCTCGAAGCGATCGGCGAGGTGGTGCGTCTCAACGTCGTCCACGACCAGCTCAATGCCGGCTCGGAAATGGCCAAGGGCATTTCCGGCGGCTGGCCGCTGGTGCTGTCCGGTCTCAAGAGCTTCCTGGAGACCGGCAGGGCGCCCAACATCCTGGCGATCAAGAGCTGCGGCGCCGCTCAGCCCCAGGCCAAGGTCGCGTGATCCAAAGGGCTGGCGTCTCTAGGGCGCCAGCCCGACGGCCTTGCCGGAAAAGCCCGCGGCGTCGAAATAGCGGGCCTCACCCACCTGCTGGTAATTCAGGATGGTGGCCGCGCCATTTGCGGCCGGCTGCGACTGGACGGTGTGACGCACGACACCGGGTTCGGAACCGCCCCGCAAGGCTTCCGCGATCACCCGGCCTTTCAGCTTGCCCTTGGCGGGCAGTTCGATACCCGCAATATGGGCGAGTGTCGGCGCGATATCGGCATTGGAGACCGGCACGGGATCGGCATAGCCGGATTTGAAATCGGGTCCGGTCGCGGCCATGAAATTGCGCGTTTCGGCGCGTGACAGTGAACCATGGCTGCCTTGTCCGGTGGCGAGATTGGTGTCGTGCACACCGACCGCGCATTGCAGCTGGCCCGGGCAGCCGCCGGCAAAGCTGCGGAAGCTGACATAGATGGAAGGTTGCGGCGTCCTCGCCGATCCCATCAGGTTCACGTCGCTCATGGAAAGTGCGCCGGGAAACTTGCCGAGTGTGTCGTTGACGAAGATGGCGGCGACATAGTCCTGGGTGGTGAGGAATTTCACGATATCGCCGGCGGTTTCTTTTGCATTGTCTTTCGGCAGATAGATCAGGTCGGCGCCGCCATTGGGCACCACCACCACATCCGGATTCTGCGGATCGCCCAACAGGCCCGCGCCGCCCGCGAGCTTGGCGCCGCCGCCATAATCGACCCGGCCGAAATTCTTGCCCGGATCGAACAGGCTGGTGTGCAGCGCGCCGGCCAGATCGACCGCCAGAAAGCCGCTGGAGAGATCGCTCAGCGGTGTGTCGGGATCAAGCCGCGCCGAGGGACTGGTGGCGCTGGTGTGGGCAATCGTCAAAAATCCGTGATCGGCGGTGACGAAAACGTCGGTGGTCTTGTCCAGGCCTTGCGCCTTCAGCGCCGCCAGCAATTCGCCCAAGGTGGTGTCGGCGTCGCGGGTGCCCGCGTTGCCCGATGGCCCGTTGATGCCGGGTTCATACTCGCCCACGCTGTCCCTGGTGCCGTGCTGGCTGACGTCTGGATCGCGCGACCAGAACAGCATGGCGAACGGCTTGCCCTCTTCGGCGAAGTGCGGCAGCACGATGCGGGTGGTGGCCTTCATCAGCCAGACTTCCTGGGGAATGTTGGGCACTTGGCTTGCCGGCGCGCCGCCGGTGACAAAGGCGGTCTTGATCTGGCGGGTGAACCATTGCGGCAGGCCGAAGCCGCCGTCATGGCCGGTATTGTCATCCAGGATCAGGCTCTGGCTGCCGTCGGGTGCTGAGGTGGAATCCAGGATGCGCGTCGGTCCCAGCTTGCCGATCACCGCGGTGTTGAAGCCGGCCGCGCGGGCCCGCGCAATGATGGTGTCTTCGTTCAAATAGTTGCCGCCGAACTTCTGGTTCATTTCGGCCAGCACGGTGTCGTTCTCAAGTGCGGCGATGGGCGAACCATTGCCGCTGATCATGGGCATGCCGGTATAGATGGAATTGCCGAAGTCGCCGGTGTCGCCGATATAGTGGCCGGTGGCGATGGCCGAGGCATTCACGGTGGTGATGGTGGGAAACAGCGAATGACTGTTGGTGAAATCCACGCCTTCGGTCTTGAGCTTGTACATATTGGGCATGTTGCCCGGCTCGACGCTGCCATAGCGCAAGCCATCGGCCACGAAGATGATGATGTTGTGCGGTTTGGGCGTGGTGCCTTGCGCGAAAGCAGGCGTGGTCAGCAACAGGGCGGCAAACAGGTATGCGGATTTCATGGCGATTCCCTTCAAGCCGGGGCACCGTAGCCGGGCTTTGTGACGGGAAAAACCGGCCAAATCGGCACGGGTGAGGGGGGTGTGGCCTACCCTTGACCTACCCCCCATAAACCGCCAAAAACCCTGCCTTTCCCCAAGATTTGTACGGAAATTTTGACATGCACGCCTATCGCACCCACACCTGCGGCCAGCTTCGCAAGACCGATGTCGGGGCGGAAGTGCGCCTGTCGGGCTGGGTCAACCGCCGGCGTGACCATGGCGGGCTGATCTTCATCGACTTGCGCGATCATTACGGCATCACCCAGTGCGTGATCGAGCCGGATGCGCCCGCCTTTGCCGCGGTGGATGCGGCGCGCTCCGAATGGGTGCTGACGCTCACCGGCAAGGTGGTGGCGCGGACGCCTGAAACGGTGAACGCCGACCTGGCGACCGGCGAAGTCGAGCTGCGGATCGAAAGCTGCACGGTACAGGGCCACGCCCAGGAACTGCCGCTGCCGGTGTTCGGCGATCACACCTATCCCGAAGAGACGCGGCTGACCTACCGCTTCCTCGACCTGCGCCGCGAGCGCTTGCACAAGAACATCATGCTGCGGTCGAACATCGTGACGTCGTTGCGCCGGCGGATGATCGATCAGGGCTTCACCGAATTCCAGACCCCGATCCTGACCGCGTCCTCGCCGGAAGGCGCGCGCGACTTTCTGGTGCCGTCGCGCCGCTATCCGGGCCAGTTCTATGCGCTGCCCCAGGCGCCCCAGCAGTTCAAGCAGCTGATCATGGTGGCGGGCTTCGACCGCTACTTCCAGATCGCGCCCTGTTTTCGCGACGAGGACGGCCGCGCCGACCGCTCCCCGGGGGAATTCTACCAGCTCGATCTGGAGATGAGTTTCGTCACCCAGGATGATGTGTTTGCCGCCGTGGCGCCGGTGCTGGCTGGCGTGTTCGAGGAATTCGGTGCCGGGAAAAAAGTGACGCCGGCCGATCAGTTTCCGCGCATTCCCTATGCCGAGGCGATGCTGAAATACGGCAGCGACAAGCCCGACCTGCGCAATCCGATCGAGATTGCTGACGTTAGCGCGATATTCAATCGCCAAGATATTGAGTTCAAAGCGTTTAAAGGAAAGACGGTACGCGCCATCCCTGCGCCCGGTGCTGCCGCGCAGCCGCGCAGTTTCTTCGACAAGCTGAACGAATGGGCTCGTTCGGAAGGGGCGCCAGGTTTGGGCTACGTAGGTATTGGCGACGCCCATGAACAGCGCAGCGTCTTCACAGGCCCAATTGCGAAATTCATTCCAGAAGACGCACGGCGTGCGCTCATGGAAGCGACCGGCACTAAAATCGGGGACGCGATCTTCTTCTCAGCTGACACAAAGGCTGACCGCGCCGCCAATCTGGCGGGCCTGGCGCGCACCCGCATCGGCCGCGAGTTGGGGCTGATCAAGGATGACGAATACAAGTTCTGCTGGATCGTGGATTTCCCCATGTATGAGTGGAACGAGGACGACAAGAAGATCGACTTCTCCCACAATCCTTTCTCGATGCCGCAATACGACCGCGAGAAATTCCTGGCGCTGGACAAGGGCGACGCCGAGACCATTCTGGGGCTCAAGGCCTATCAGTATGACATCGTCTGCAACGGCTATGAGTTGTCATCAGGCGCCATCCGCAACCACGACCCGGATGTGATGCTCAAGGCCTTTGAGATCGCCGGCTATGCCCGCGAAGAAACCGAAGAACGCTTCAAGGGCATGATCAACGCCTTCCGCCACGGCGCCCCGCCGCATGGCGGCACCGCGCCCGGAATCGACCGCATCGTGATGCTGCTGGCCGGCGAGGAGAACCTGCGCGAGGTCACCATGTTCCCCATGACCCAGTCGGCCCAGGATCTGTTGATGAACGCGCCCAGCCCGGCCAATGCGAAGCAGCTGAAAGAGCTGCATCTGCGGGTTGTTTATCCCGAAAAGTAGGATGCCTTTCGGCGTTACGGCGAGTTAAGCCATGACGGCCGTCTCGCTATTTTGTAGGCGGCGGCGCGGGTGTATTCTCCAAGGGCCATAACGCGGGAGCCATCCATGACAACGCGTAGCGCTCTTCTCGCCTCCGTCCTGATCCTGTCCGCCATTGTTCCGGCCGCCGCGGCGAGCGACAATGTGGTGCTGGTTGATGTCAATAAGGTCGATCTGCCCTCCAGTCTGCCTGGGCTGTGCCGGTTGAATGGCACGATCAGCCAGGTGTGGGAGGGGAAGGCGTTTCATTCCGGTCAGGCACTGGTTCTCAGCGTGCCCTGCAGCGCTGGCAATTCCTTCAGGACGCCGGCCAATCTGATACAGGGCCAGGGCGTGCATCTGTTTGCGGTTGATGTGCTGCGGAAGTCCAAACAGGGCCTCGCGCGGATTGATGATGCCGGCAGGCTGATCTGGCAGCCGTCCAATCATTCTTATGGTCCTTGGGGTGTGGCCGATGGCTACCGGGTGCTGGATGGCGCGCTGGTGCCGGCCGTGCCGGACCGAACCTGAAGACTTTCATCGTCTCTCGCTTCTTGCGGTGCGCATGACCCGCTGTTAGCCTGTTACCGCTAACAACGCCGCCGCAGAGCGGGTAACAGGGACTATTGCCATGCGCCATCGCATCTTGTTGGCCTCTTTGCTGCTGGCCGCAGCCGGACCTGCCACCGCTCAAAGCGGTCTCACCATCGACGCGCACACCGTCATCATCGAAAGCCCCGATGCGCCGGGCCCGGTGAAGAAGGCGGCCGATGATCTGGCCGGCGACATGGCAAAGGTGTTCGGCACGCGGCCCCAGATCGTGGCCCAGGCGTCCGGCCCGGCCATCGAGATCGCGTCGCCGACGGGCGGCGCGACAGAAAGCTTCGCCATCGCCGCGCGCGGCAATCATGTCGTGCTGTCGGGGGCGGACATGCGCGGCACCATCTATGCGATCTACAGCTTCAGCCAGGAGTATCTCGGCGTGGACCCGATGTATTACTGGAATGACCATGAGCCGGCGAAGAAAACATCGGTCGCCATTCCAGCCGGCCTGTCGAAGAATTTCTCATCGCCGCTGTTTCACTATCGCGGCTTCTTCATCAATGACGAAGACCTGCTAACCGGCTGGGCGCCAGGCGAAAAGAGCGATCATTCCGGCATCGCCAGACCGGTGATGGACAAGATTTTCGAGACCATCCTGCGGCTCAAGGGCAACATGGTGGTGCCCGGCACCTGGACCTTCTCGTCCGATCCCCAGATGAAATGGGTGGGCGAGCGCGGGTTGATCCTCAACCAGCATCACGCCATTCCGCTGGGCATGAATGTGGCGCGTTGGCCGGCCGATGTGCCTTATACCTATTCCGAGCATCCGGAAATTCTGGAGAAGGCCTGGACCAATTCGGTCAAGGCCTATGACCCCAAGCAGGAAATCCTGTGGTCTGTGGGCCTGCGCGGTCTCTCCGACACCTCCTATTCGACCATGGACCCCAGTGTGGTGGGCAATGACAAAAAGTTGGGCGAACTGATCTCCAAGGCCATTGCCGACCAGATGAAGATCGTTCGCGCCGTCCATCCCGATGCCAAGTTCGTCGCCGATCTTTGGCAGGAAGGCGCGCGCCTGGTGCGCAACGGCCAGATGACCATCCCGCCGGAAGTCACCACCGTATGGGCCGACACCGGCTATGGTCTGATCCAGGACAAGGGCTCGGTCGCCAAGGGGCAGGGCATGTACTACCACGATGCCATGCTCAACGGCCGCGCCAACCAATTGTCCGAGATGGTGCCGGTGGACCGCATCTATTCGGAGTTCGGGCGCTATATCAAAGCCGGCGCCACCGGCTACATGCTGCTCAACACCTCAGATATCCGGCCCGTCAGCATGACGGCGAAAGTGATCATGGATACGGCCTGGGGCGGTGTGCCGAAGGACGGCGGCGCGGCGGCCACCTACACCAGCTGGGCGTCACATCAGTTCGGGACCGCGGCGGCCAGCGCGGTGGCCAAGGTCTGGCACGACTATTTCGCCGCCATTCCCAAGCTGGAATCCGGTGACGACTACGGCGACCAGATCTATCACACCGAAGCCCGCCAGATGATGATGACCACCATGATCACGCCGCCCTGGTACAATATCGTGGGCCAGTCGGCGAAATGGACGCCGGTGCGCATCCTGGGCTTCAACTTCGATCCCAATTACGGCCGCGACATCGAGCAGAATTATGCCCAGATCACCATGGCGCGCGAATTGAAAGTGTGCAGCCAGGCCCAGCCGCATTGGGACGCGGTGTGGAACGAGGCCAAGGCGGCGGAAGCCTCCGTGCCGGCCGAACGCAGGCCCTTCTACGAGGCTTATGTGTTGACCGAGATCGCCATCAACCGCGATGGCAACCGCATGCTGTGGCTGACGTCGGACGCCATCAAGAGCGTGAAGGATGGCGACAAGGCCAAGGCGCACCAGGACATCAAGGAAGCGCTGGCCAGCATGGCGGACATCAAGCAGATGGAGAAGGGCGCCGAATACGGCAAGTGGCGCAACTGGTATCGCGGCGAATGGCTGGAGGGCGTGGATGAAACTCGCGAGATGCTGCAGGATTTCGACCGCTGGATCGACGATCCGCTGACCCGGCTGCCGCCGCCGGTGCTGTCCAACAGCTGGCAGGGCTACTACCACATCATGCATTATGAGGGCCTGAAGGAAGCCGACGTCCACTGAGCCGTTGCGCGGCGCGCATTGCCCCGGCATCCTGCGTGCGGGGAGGACGGGCTGATGACAACAAGACCTGCCTTTGCACGGATCGTTTCCGCATTCTGTCTGATCACGGGCTGTCTGGTGACCGCTTTGGCGCTGGCGCAAAATGCCAAAGCAGCCGACACGGTGTTGGTGCCCAAAATCGAAGGGGCCTGGTGGCAGGTCGCCGGCAGTCCGGACTTGGGCCAATACACCACTGACAAGCAGCAGCCGGTCGATTTCGCCATCTGGCAGGCTGCCGACGGCACCTGGCAGATCTGGTCCTGCATTCGCGCGACCTCCTATCCCGGCTGGACGCGGCTGCTCTATCGCTGGGAGGCCAGGAAGCTCACCGATCACGACTGGAAGCCGATGGGCATTGTGATGACCTCCGATATCAGTCTGGGTGAGGTCGAGGGCATGTTGCAGGCGCCCTATGTGATGCGCGCCCAGGGCCAGTATGTGATGTTCTACGGCACCGGCGACCAGATCGCGCTGGCGACCAGCAAGGACGGCAAGAGTTTCCAGCGCCGTGTCCCGTCAAACGGCAATGTCGGCATGTTCTCGGATGGCTTTGGCACCCGCGATCCCATGACCATCCGGGTCGGCCAGAGTTACTACACCTATTATTCCGCAAACCCCGGCACGATGTTCGACGCGCACGATCCGTCGGCCACCAACCGCGCCTCGGTGCACATGATGCCGAATGCGGATCTGGTGCGAACCTCGACTGACTTGCGGCACTGGAGTGCCTCCAGGATCGTCGCGCAGGGCGGCGAAGCGGGCGTCGGGCCTTCCACCGCCGAATGCCCCTTTGTCTATTATGAAAAGACGTCGGGCTATTACTATCTCTTCCGCACCCAGCATTATGGCGCCAATGCCGAGACCCGGGTCTATCGTTCCAAAGACCCCAAGGACTTCGGCGTCAATGACGACAGCCATCTGGTCGAAACCATGCCGGTCGCGGCGCCGGAGATTTTTCAATCCCACGGCCAGCTTTACATGGCCGCGCTGCTGCCCAGCCTGAAGGGCATCCAGATCGCGAAACTGGTCTTCGAAGCCAAGCGCTAAAAAACAACCCCCGGACCATTTCTGGCCGGGGGTGTTCATTTTGTCTTCCCACCAAATTCAATTCAGCTTGTCGCTCAGTTCAGCTTATCGCCAAGCCCCTTGATGCTGTCGGTGATCATGCCGCTGGCGCGCTTCTCATCCAGCTTGGCCACAATCAGCTTCTGGGCGGCGTTCACGGCGGCGTCGGCGGCGAGGCCGCGGATTTCGTTGAGGGCGTGCGCCTCGGCCTGGGCAATCTTGTCCTGGGCGCTGGCGGCGCGGCGCGCGATCTGGGCTTCCAGCGCGGCGCGGGCTTCCTTCTGGAACTGGGCGGCTTCGGCGGTCGCCGCTTCCACGATGCTGCGGGCTTCAGCCTCCGCACCCGCGGCGCGCTTCTGATAGTCGGCCAGCAGGGCGGCGGCCTCGGCGCGCAGGCGCTTGGCTTCCTCCAGTTCGGCGGCGATCACCGCCGCGCGCTGGTCGAGCATCTTGCCCACCATGCCCGGCACGCCCTTCCAGACCAGAAGGGCGATCACCAGCACAAAGCCAACGGCAACCCAGGTTTCGGGATCGTGCAGCATTTCCATGTCAGTTCCCCAACGCCTTGGCCGCTTCGTCGGCCGAGACCTTGTCGCCGGTCAGCCGTTCGACGATGGCGATAGCCGCGTCGCGCGCCGCCGCCGTCACGGCCGATTTGGCGCTTTCGCGGCTGGCCGCGATGCGGGCGTCTGCCGTCACCATGGCCTCATGCGCCTTGGCGTCGGCTTGCGCCTTGGCATGGGCGATTTCCGCATTCAGTTTGCTGCGGGTTTCCTCGGCCAGGGCATTGGCGCGGGCCCGCGCCTTGGCCAGGGCGTCTTCATAGGCGCCTTGCGCGCCATGGGCCTCGGCACGCGCCTTGGCGGCGCCGTCGATCGCCGCATTGATGGTGCCGCGGCGTCCCGTGATCGCGGAGTTGATACGCGGGCCAGCCACACGCCACAGCACCACGAACAGGAAACAGAAAGTCAGCGCCAGCCAGAACAACTGGCTGGGATAGGTTTCCGTCTTGAACGGCGGGAAGCCGGCCGGTTCGTGCTTGGCCCCCGTCGTCGCCGTGGTGTTGCTGGCGTCGGCCATCTTAGAACGCGAACAGGATCAGCAGCGCGATGACCAGGCCGAACAGGCCGGTCGCTTCGCACAGCGCGAAGCCCAAGAGCAGGTTGGTGGTTTGGGTCGCGGCAGCGCCCGGATTGCGCAGCGCGCCCGACAGATAGCTGCCGAACACGTTGCCGATGCCGATGCCGGCGCCGACCAGGGCGATACAGGCAAGGCCCGCACCGATCATTTTTGCTGCTGCAGGTTCCATGAAAAAAATCCCTTCTTGATGGTTAGTGATAATCGTGGAGATGAAGTGCTTCGTTGAGATAGATGCAGGTGAGAATGGCGAAGACATAGGCCTGCAGGAACGCGACCAGCAGTTCCAGCAGCATGATCGCCACGATCAGCAGCATGGGCGCGATGGAAAGCGCCGAAAGGAGGCCGCCGGCAGAACCGAGCGCCACGACGAAGCCGCCGAACACCGCCAGCATGGTGTGGCCGGCCAGCATGTTGGCGAAAAGACGGACGCTGAGGCTGATCGGGCGGGTGAGGAACGAGATTACCTCGATCGGGATCAGCAGGATCAGCAGGTACCAGGGGGCGTGCGGCACGAACAGCTTCAAAAAACCGATGCCGTGCTTCATGAAGCCGACCACGATGACCATCAGGATCACCAGCGAGGCCAGCGCGAAGGTCACTGCGATCTGGCTGGTGACGGTGAAGCTGCCCGGGACCATGCCAAAGAAGTTGCTGCACAGAACGAAGATGAAGAGCGTGAAAACAAAGGGAAAGAACTTCAGCCCGTCTTCGCCGGTCGCCGAATGGATCATCCCGGCGACGAATTCATAGGACATCTCGGCCATCGACTGGCCCCGCGTCGGCACCAGGCGGTTCGGCTTGACGGCAAGGGTGAGAAACAGGGACGAAACGACCGCGACGATCACCATCAGAAGCGCCTGATTGGTGAAATAAATCGGATGGCCCGCGATTTCGAACAGCGGCTTGTCCAGGCCGAGGATCGGCTTGACGGCAAACTGTTCCATCGGGTTCAGGTTCACGAACCGGTCTCCTTGCCATTCCCATTATCCGAGGTGCGCCCCTTGGCGATCTCGGCGTTAATCTCATGTGCCGCGCGCATCACATTGCGGATCCCCGCAGCCGCGCCCAACACGAAAAACAAAATCATGAAGGCCGGGCGGGTGTGAAAGCCGAAATGGCCAAACAGCCAGTCGATGCCCCATCCCAGGCCGCCCCCCACGATCAGCGCCGCCATCAGTTCGGTGGCGAAGCGGAACGCAATACTCGACTGGCTTGGCGCCTGACGCTGGGTCTTGGCAGCCTGCCGGGTCTGAAGTTCGTCGAGCCGCTTGCCCAGATCGTTCAGCCTGTCGGGGTCTGGAGCCGTCAAAACCGTCTCCCAAAGTCCGAAAAACCGCACAAAACCGGCCCCCGCAGCGCGTCGAAGGCGGGCGGACCATATGTTCGCCTCGCCTTTGGTGTCAAGAAAGTCAGCCTGTCACAAGACGTTGATATTGCTGCAAAAAAGCCTTTCCGCGCATTATGTCGCGCGGATTCACTCAGGCAGACCCGCGGCTTGAGGCGAATCTCTTATTCCGCCGCGATTTTCTCGGCTTCGCTCAGGCTCACCGACACCAGCTGGGAAACCCCGCGCTCCGTCATGGTCACCCCGAACAGCCGGTCCATCCGGCTCATGGTCAGGGCATGGTGGGTGATGACCAGGAAGCGGGTGCCCGACATCTCGGTCATCTGGTTCAGCATGTTGCAGAAGCGCTCGACATTGGCGTCGTCCAAGGGCGCGTCCACTTCGTCCAGCACGCAGACCGGGGCGGGGTTCACCAGGAACACCGCGAAGATCAGCGCCATGGCAGTCAGCGCCTGCTCGCCGCCCGACAGCAGGGCCAGTGACTGCAGCCGCTTGCCCGGGGGACGGGCGAAGATTTCCAGGCCCGCTTCCAGCGGGTCTTCGGATTCGGTGAAAGTGAGCTTGGCTTCGCCGCCTTCGAACAGCTTGGTGAAAAGTTCCTGGAAGTTGGCGTTGACCTTCTCGAAAGAGGCCAGCAGCCGCTCACGGCCTTCGCGGTTCAGGCTCTGGATGCCGCGCCGCAGCCGGTCGATGGCGCCGGTGAGGTCGTCGCGGTCGGCCACCAGGGTGGTCAGGCGGGTTTCCTGTTCGGCCGCTTCTTCCTCGGCGCGCAGATTGACGCCGCCCAGCTGTTCGCGTTCCTGCTTCAGGCGTTCGACCCGCTTTTCCGCCTGTTCCAGCGGCGGCAGTTCTTCGCCGTCCTTGATCTCGGCGCGTTCGGCCAGTTCGGACGGCGCGCATTCCAGTTCGTCCTGGATGCGGGTCTTCAGTTCCTCGATGCGCTGGGTCGCGGCTTCCGACAGCGCCTGGGCGCGGGCGCGTTCCTCGCGCGCCGACGACAGGTTCGCATCGGCCGCCTTGGCGTGCCTGTCGGCTTCCTGAAGCAAGGTCTCGGCCTCTTGGCGCGCGTCGCTGGCTTCATTGCGCGTGGCTTCGGCGAGCGCGATGGCATCCAGCAGGAGCTTGCGCTTGTCGGAGATCTGCTGCGGCACCAGTTCGGCGGCGGACAGTTCGCCGGTCAGCTCTTCCTGGCGGCGCGCCAGTTCGGCAACATGGACTTGGGCCTGTGCCTTGCGCGCATCCCAGCGGGTCTTTTCGTCGGCGATGGTGGCAAGGCGCGTGCGGCGGGCTTCGCCTTCGCGCTTCAGGCTTTCCAGCGCACCGCGCGCTTCGCCCGCGTGGGTGCGGGCTTCGGCGGTCCTGGCGCGGGCGTCAGCGACGCCTTCGCTCAAACTCACGCCATCGCCCAGTTCTTCCATCCCGGTCACGGCGGTGGCGCGCGATTCCTCGGCCGCTTCGACCGACTGGGTCAGGCGGCGGATTTCCGATTCCAGGGACGCCAGCTGGGACGCGCGCTCGGCGGCGGCGCGTGCGGCGCGGGTGGCCTGGTCCTGGGCAGTGATCAGCACCTGTTCGGCGCCGCGTTCCTGACCTTCTGCCTGGCGCAGGGCCTCACGCGCGGCCTGGGCCGCTTCCTTGGCCGCGGAATAATCCGCGAAACTGGCGGCGCGGATTTCGCGGGCCTGTTCCACTTCGCCTTCCAGCGCGGCGAGGCGATTGCGCTGCGCCAGACGCACCGCCGCGACCGACGGCGCGTCGGCGGAGGCGATGAAGCCATCCCAGCGCCACAGATCACCGCGCGCCGACACCAGTCGCTGGCCGGGCTGAAGCTGGCTTTGCAGGGCTGCGCCCTGGTCGGGGAACACCAGACCGGTCATGGCCAGGCGGCGGTCGAGCGCGGCCGGCGCCTTGACGAATTCGCTCAGCGGCCTGCAGCCGACCGGTAAAGGCAGGATGGCGTCCATCTCGCCCAGGTCGCGCCAATGATGCGGCGAGGAATTGTCCAGCGGCGCCTGCAGGTCGTCGCCCAGCGCGGCGGCAAGGGCTGCCTCATAGCCGGACTGCACGGTGACGGCATCGACCAGCGGCGGGAACAGGCCTTCGCCTTCGGGATGCAGCAGATCGCTGAGCGCCTTCACTTCGGCGGCCAGGCGCTGGACTTCGCGTTCGCACGTCTCCAGCGGATCGCGGGCTTCGCGCTCCGCCGTCTCGGCGGTGGCGAAGGCGGCGCGGGCTTCGGCGGCTGCCGCGCGGGCTTTCATCGCCTGTTCGCGGGCGTCCTCGGTCTGGGCTTCGCTAGCCTGCACGTCGGGCGCGCCGGCGGCGCGTTCCAGCGCTTCGTCCAGGCGCGCTTGCGCATTGGAAAGCTGGCTGGTGCTGGTTTCGAGCAGAGCGGCGGCCATGCTGCGCCCACGCTCAAGGCTGGCCTTGCGGGCGTTCCAGTCGGCCAGTTCGGAGGTCAGCCGTTCCAGCAGGCGTTCGGTTTGTGCCAGGCTCTCCGACATTTCGGCAGCCAGCTGTTCGGCGGCGGCCATGTCTTCAGCAGCGCTGTCATTGGCGGCGTTCAGCGTGCCTTCTTCCTTGCCGAGGTCAGACAACGCGCTATTGGCGTCATGTTCCAAAAGCTGGTCGCGCTCGGCGTCGGCCTGGGCCTGGGCAATCAGTTGGCGGACGCGCTGGGCGGCTTCGCGGGCTCTGGCTTCTTCGGCGTCGAGCTGTTCGCGCTGGGCGATCAGGCGATGGTGGGCTGCGCCGCGTTCGGCTTCGGCCTGACGCAGCGGCGGCAGAACCGCACTGGCTTCGCTCTGGACGGTAGAGGCCTTGGCGGCCACTTCGGTGGCGCCGGCGACCAGGGCCGCGGCAGCGGAGAGTTCCTCGGCGCTGGTTGCGCCGCGCGCTTCGGCAAGCGTCCAGCGCAGGTAATGCGCCAGCGCTTCGGCCTTGCGGATATGGCCCGACAGGTTGCGGTAGCGCGAAGCCTGGCGCGCCTGGCGCTTGAGGCTGGCAAGCTGGCTTTCGACTTCCTTGATCACGTCTTCCAGACGCGACAGGTTGGTTTCCGCCGCGCGCAGACGCAGTTCGGCTTCATGACGGCGCTGGTGCAGCCCGCCGATGCCGGCGGCTTCTTCCAGAATGGCGCGGCGCGCCAGCGGCTTCTGCGAAATCAGAAGGCCGATCTGGCCCTGACGCACGAAGGCGGTGGAACCCGCGCCCGACGACGCGTCGGCGAAGAAGATCTGCACATCGCGCTGGCGTACGTCGCGGCCATTGATGCGGTAGACGCTGCCGGCTTCGCGCTCGATGCGGCGCGACACTTCGATGATTTCGAAGTCGTTATAGGGCGCGTTGGCGGTGCGGTCGCTGTTGTCGATGAACAGCGTCACTTCCGCGACATTGCGGGCCGGGCGCCCCGAGGAGCCGGCGAAGATCACATCATCCATTTCGCTGCCGCGCACCGAGGAGGGGCGCGTCTCGCCCATCACCCAGCGCATGGCGTCGAACAGGTTGGACTTGCCACAGCCATTCGGGCCGATCACGGCGGTAAGGCCGGGCTCGACGAAAAGCTCCGTCGGTTCGACGAAGGACTTGAAACCGGAAAGCCTGAGGCGTGTGAACTTCAATTGTCTATCCTAGTGCTGCTTGGCGAGCTCGGCGTCGATGAGCTTTGCCATGGTGTCGAACGGTACGTTGCCCGACCCCACATTGGTTCCATCCAGTATGAAGGTGGGCGTGCCGGTGATGCTGTAGCGGGCTTCACCGTCAGACGACACCTTGTTGATCCGGTCATCCTCAGCTTTGTTCTCGATGCACTGATCCACCTGCTGCGCGCTCATGCCGGCGATGCGCCCCAGAAGAACCAGACCGTCGTGAACCCCTTCGGGTGACTGGACTCCATACTCAACGTCCCATTTGGGTTGATTCTTGAACAACAGGTCAATGAACGAAAAGTACTTATCCTCAGGCAGGCAGCGGGCGATTTTCTCGGCCGTGCCATCGTCGGGACGCAGCGGAAAGACGCGGAAGACATAGAAGATCTTGCCGGTGTCGATGTATTTGGTCTTGAGTTCGGGGAAGCTCTGGGCGTTGAAATTGGCGCAGACCGGGCAGCTGGGCGCCCCATATTCGATCAGCACGACCTTGGAATTGCGATTGCCCAGGGTGCGGTCGGTGGGCACAAGCTCATAGCCCTGGCCGCTGGAGGCGCCCGCATCGCCGGAACCGCTATAGAAGTAATAACCGAGGCCGCCGGCCGCGATCAGGACGACCAGACCGATCAGGATGAAAAGGGTTTTGCGCGACACCGCTGATTCTCCGCCGAAAATGCCCCGCAGTTTTGGCAGAGAATCCGGCGGCGGTCCAATGCGCTAACGCATTGTATTTTCGTTATTTTCCAGCCAAGGCGGCATCTAGATGGGCGAAGAATTGCTCAAAGCCTTCGTCGGCGTGGCCGTTAATCACAAGGGTTGGGGTGCCCGTGATCTTGTATTTGGCCACACCGTCCTCGCCCACCTTGCTGATGGCGTCATCGTCCTTGGTGTCGGCGATGCAGCGGTCGGCATCGGCCCCCGACATGCCCATCGTTCCCACCAGCCCCAGAAGTGCGACATGCACGCCATCAGGCGAGGGAATGCCGAATTCATAGTCCCACTTCTGCTGATTGCGGAACAGCACATCCATGAAGGCCATGTATTTGTCTTTGGGCAGGCAGCGCGCCAGCTTTTCGGCCACGGCATCGTCGGGATTCCGCAGGAATGTGCGATAGACGTAGAAGATGCGGCCCTTGTCGATGTAGTCGCTCTTCAGCTTGGGATAGAGCGTCGCCATGAAGTTGGCGCAGATCGGGCAGGTGGGCGAGGCATATTCGATCACCGTCACGCTCGCCCTGGGATTGCCGAAGGTATGGTCGGTGGGCCGCGGTTCATAGACCGGGCCCCCCGTTGAGACCGGGCCCGCGGCCGCCGTTGGAACCGGCGCTGGCGTGTCGTCGTCATCGCTGTTGAAATTGAAATACCATACGGCGCCGCCGCCAGCCGCGACCAGCAGAAGGATCACGCTCAGGATGATCCAGGTCTTGCGCGACATGCGAGCGTCTCCGGTTTCTTTGTCGTGTTGCGGCGAGGTTAGCGGCGGCGGGCTAGCGCCTGCAATGCCTTGGCCAGGCCTTCGGGGCCCTGATAGCGGCGGCTGGGATCATCCGGCGGCAGCGCGCCGGCGGGCTTGGGGCGCGGCGGCTTTGGCGGGGGCGGCAGGAACGCGCCCTGGCTGAATTTCAACTGCGCGACCGCGGGCCGGCCCAGATAGGCGTTGATGCGCTCGCACAGCGGGCGCTTTTCATGCGCCAGAAACAGCGCTGCGCCCGGCGCGGCGCGCAGGGTGAGCGTGCCGCCAGACGGACCATCGGAGAATTTCAGCGGCCGCGCCAGCCGCGCCACTTCGGGGCCTGCAATTTCGTCCCAGCGCAGAACCAGAGTGGGATCGGCAAAGCCAGCGCGCAGGAATGCCATGTTCGCCACCGACCCGGCGTCGCCACTTACGGGCTGCGCGCGGCCCCGGCGGCTGGGCGGCTCTTCTTGTATTTCCTTCGGCGGACGGGCCATGGTGCGAGTATGCCTCCGGCCAAGAATAAAAAGCCAGATTTGTCAGCGAAACTGCTCGCCTGGTACGACACCCATCGCCGTGTGTTGCCGTGGCGCGCGCCGGCCGGCAAACGCGCCGATCCCTATAAAGTCTGGCTGTCGGAGATCATGCTGCAGCAGACCACGGTGCAGGCCGTGGCGGCCTATTACCGCAAGTTTCTGAAAGCCTGGCCGAACGTCACTGCGCTGGCGAATGCGAAACAGGATGACGTGCTGGCCGCCTGGGCCGGGCTTGGCTATTACGCCCGCGCCCGCAACCTGCATGCCGCAGCCCAAAAGGTAGCCCACGAAATGGGCGGCAAGTTTCCCAAGACCGCCGAAGCGTTGCGCGCGCTGCCGGGCGTGGGCGGCTATACCTCCGGCGCCATCGCGGCGATTGCCTATGACGAAAAACAGGCGGCGATGGACGCCAATGCCGAACGGGTGATCGCGCGGCTTTATGCCATCGATACGCCGATGCCCAAGGCGAAAGCCGCACTGCATGACCTGTGTTCAGTACTGGTGCCGGAACGGGCCGGGGATTTTGTCCAGGCGCTGATGGATCTGGGTTCGGCCATCTGCACGTCCAAACGGCCGGCCTGCCAGAATTGCCCTTGGGAAGCCGCGTGTCGGGCACGCAAGCTCGGCATTCAGGAACAGTTGCCGGTCAAGGCGCCCAAACTCGCGCGTCCGTTGAAACGCGGCGCGGCTTTTGTGGCGCGCGACAAAACCGGCGCGGTGCTGCTGGTCAAACGCCCGGACAAGGGATTGCTGGCCTCGATGCTGGAACCGCCGCTGGGGCCATGGAGCGAAAACTTCCCGTCGCCTTCAAAAGCGCTGAGCCAGGCGCCATTCGAAGCCAAATGGAAAAAGCGCCCCGGCATTGTGCGCCATGGCTTCACCCATTTCGAACTGGAAATGGAAGTCTATGTGGCGGAAGTCGGAAAGCGCCCAACGCAAATCTGTCATCCCCGGCCTAGCGAAGCGTCAGCTTCGCGAGGGGAAGGGGACCCAGGTGCCAAACACAGACCCGGTGGCAAACACCTGGGTTCCCTTCCCTCGGCGCGAGAAACGCGCGCCTCGCCGGGAATGACAAGGTGGGTTAAGGCGGACGACCTTCACACGGTCGCTTTGCCCACGGTCATGCGCAAGATCGTTGAGCACGGGTTGGACGAAGGTGGTCCACTTTTCAGTTCAAGAAAGCCCTGAGCGCAGCTGCTGGCGCAGCACGTCGATCGGCGCCAGTACGCCATTGGGCAGTTCGAACTGCCAGAAGGTCCAGCCATTGCAGGCATCCAGCCCCTGCACATGCGCGCCCATCTGATGGATGGAGCCGGACGCGTTCGCCGTGACCAGGGTGCCGTCGGCGCGCACCCGCGCGGTCTGATGCTTGCGGATGCCTTGCAGCACCGTGCCCACCGGCAGCAATCCGCGCTCCACCACCCAGCCGAAGGGAATGCGCGGTTCGGCGCGCTTGGACTTGGTGACTTCCAGAACCTCGCTGTCGGCGGGCACCACTTCGGCGATGCGGGCGCGCGCCACATCGGCATAGGTCTTTTCGCGTTCGATGCCGATGAAATGGCGGCCCAGCCGCTTGGCCACGGCACCGGTGGTGCCTGAGCCGAAGAATGGGTCCAGGATCACGTCGCCCGGCTTGCTCGAGGACACAATCACCCGGTGCAGCAGGGATTCCGGCTTCTGGGTGGAATGGGCTTTCTGGCCGTCGGCGCCCTTGATGCGCTCACGGCCGGCGCAGATCGGCAAGGTCCAGTCCGAGCGCATCTGCAGCTCGTCATTCATCGCCTTCATCGCTTCATAGTTGAAGGTGTATTTCTGTTCCGGATTTTTGGTCGCCCAGATCAGGGTCTCATGCGCGTTGGTGAAGCGGCGGCCCTTGAAGTTGGGCATGGGGTTGGACTTGCGCCATACCACGTCGTTCAAAATCCAGAAGCCCAGGTCCTGCAAGGTCGCGCCGACGCGGAAGATATTGTGATAGGAGCCGATCACCCAGAGCGAGCCGGTGTCCTTCAGGCAGCGGCGCGCCGCCGTCAGCCAGTCGCGGGTGAAGCGGTCATAGTCGGAGAAAGACCCGAACCGGTCCCAATGGTCGTCCACCGCGTCGACTTTCGACTGGTCGGGACGGCGCAGCTCGCCGCGCAGCTGCATGTTGTAGGGCGGGTCGGCGAACACCAGATCGGCGCAGCCTTCCGGCAGCGCCAGCATGCGCTCGACGCAGTCGCCCTCGATCACCTGGTCCAGCTTCAATGTGCTCATATCCCGCCCGAAAATTATCAACAGCAGGATTCACACTGATTCGCCGGGACTCGCGCGTCAAGAGTCTTGTGGAATCAAAGCGTTATGAATTGAGTCCCCGGATTCATCCCCATACAAGATGTGGTGTATTGGGGAGAAAGATCGGCGGTGGTGGGGAGTTACGCCGCAGCTTTTCAGCCCGGCCAGATGGTCGGGCGTGCCGTAACCCTTGTTGCTTTTCCAGTTGTAGCCGGGGTGGACGTCGTGCAGCGCCACCATCATGCGGTCGCGCGTCACCTTGGCGATGATCGAGGCGGCGGCGATGGAAACACTCAGCGTGTCGCCCTTGATCAGGGTCTCGCACTTGCAGGGCAGGGCCGGTGGGTCATTGCCGTCCACCAGCGCAAAGCCTGCCGCCACGCTCAGCGCGCGCACGGCGCGGGCCATCGCCAGATGGGTGGCCTGGCGGATGTTGATCAGGTCGATTTCGCCCACACTGGCTTCGCCCACGCCGACCGCGACCGCCATTTCCATGATGCGGGGGAACAGGTCTTCGCGTGCGTCCTCGCTCAGCTGCTTGGAGTCGTTCAGCCCCTTGGGGATGCGCTTTTTGTCCAGGATCACGGCGGCCGCCACCACCGGGCCGGCCAGCGGCCCGCGGCCCACTTCATCCACGCCGCAGATGGGACCGGCCATGGTCTTCAGCAGGCGGGACTCATGGATGTAATGGGGCATGCCCCATTTCTAGAATAACGCGAGCTGGTCGCCTAGCCGCGCGGGGCGCTTGAACTTGTGGACGGTGAGCTGTGTGGACGGCTGGTTCAGCCCCAGCCGCTTCACCGCCATGTGAAAGCGGCGCGCCATCACCTGGGCATAGGCCCCGGTTCCGGTCATGCGGGTATTCCAGTTGGCGTCATAATCCTTGCCGCCGCGCATCTGGCGCACCAGCGCCATCACATGCTTGGCGCGGTCGGGCACATTGACGTCCAGCCATTCGCGGAACAGGTCCTTGATCTCCAAGGGCAGACGCAACAGCACATAGCCGGCCGAGCGCGCGCCATAACCGGCGGCGGCGTTCAGCACCGTTTCCATCTCATGGTCGTTCAGCGCCGGAATGGCGGGGGCGAACATCACCCCGGTGGGAATGCCGGCATCGCAGAGCCCCTGGATGGCCTGCAGGCGCCGTGTCGGCGTGCCGGCGCGCGGCTCCATCATCCGCGCCAGCCTGCGGTCCAGGGTCGTCACCGACAGCGCCGCCTTGGCCAGGCCCATCTTCGCCATGTCGGACAGGATATCGATGTCGCGCAGGATCAGGGGTGACTTGGTGACAATGGCGACGGGATGGCGGAAGTCACGCAGCACTTCCAGAATGCTGCGGGTGATGCGCATCTTCTTTTCCAGCGGCTGATAGGGATCGGTGTTGGTGCCCATGGCGATCACCTTGGGTACATAGCCGGGCGCGCTCAGTTCCTTGGCCAACAGTGCGGCGGCATTGGGCTTGGCGAACAGCCGGGATTCGAAATCCACCCCCGGCGACATGCCCAGATAGGCGTGGGTAGGCCGGGCGAAACAATAGATGCAGCCATGCTCGCAGCCACGATAGGGATTGATCGACTGGTCGAAGCTGAGGTCGGGCGACTTGTTGCTGGTGATGATGCTGCGGGTGGCGTCATGGATGACTTCGGTCCGCAGCGGGGGCGGGGCGTCGTCGTCCGCCCGCCACCCGTCGTCCCACCCATCGTCGAGCAAAACCCGGGTCTGCTTTTCATAGCGCCCCACCGCATTGGAGACGGCGCCCCGGCCGCGCAGGGCCTCGCTTCGGATGGTGGTGTTAAGGACTGTAGTCATATTTGGGACTGTAGACCCAAATTAGAACAAAGCAAGTACACAATGATCTAAGGCGATTATCCCGGACTCGACGCCTAGAATGTCCACGCCCTGTCAATGGATTACGGGCCGCAGGACTCCCGTCTGTTTTCTACCCATGGGTGTTCCCTCTCGATAGGATCGCGGCCTGTCGGGCCAG
>Ga0182024_10001183_pt1 | contig 67642 bp, 71 predicted proteins | sample P32metaG_FD_120480 | JGI IMG/M metagenome (GOLD analysis project Ga0182024, IMG submission 120480) | Permafrost microbial communities from Stordalen Mire, Sweden - P3-2 metaG (Illumina Assembly) | ecosystem: Environmental > Terrestrial > Soil > Wetlands > Permafrost | place: Sweden: Stordalen...
GGACCGTTGTGCGGCGTCGCGGGTGAGGACGGGGCGGAGCTCGTGGTCGAACCGTCAACGTGTGAGCGTGACGACGCGATGGGCGCCCAGCCCCGAAGGGTCGGTGAGCGCCCGTGCTTCCACGACGCGACTTCGGCCGGCCAACGCTTCGAGATCGCCCAGCTGTGCGCGCTCGTCCCAGGTGCGTCTGCCCGACTCGACCAGAGCGCCGATGTCGAGCTCATCCAACCACTCGGCCTGAGATCGATCCGCAACCACTGTGAAACCCGACGCACGCGCCGCGACCAGCAGCTGCTCGCGTACGACATCGGCGGTGATGTCACAGGCGCCAGGTTCGTCGAACGGCGATCCGCCGCGCTGGTGAGCTCGGTACGTACGAAGCCACCCGGCCGGGCTTCGAGTGGACCCGCGTTCGAGCATCACCTCAGCATCGGCGAGGTAGTCGATCGCCACCAAGAATCCGCGTTGCAGCATTCGGTTGCAGGCCGCGAACCACGCATCGATGCCGCGCGGAATTGGCAGGCGCGCTCCGTCCGGGACCGCGGCTGCGACCGTGATCGCGTCGAGCGCGCGGGCGTCGTCGTCTTCGGCGGGGACGAGCACCTCGGTGAACTCGCCGGTCGGCGCGAGCGCGACCCGAACTTCCAGCCAGCCGTCACGGCTCGACTCCGCGACCCCGAACGGCAAATTGTCGAAGAACTCGTTGGCGAGCACCACTCCGGTGAGCTCGAGCGCGGGCAGTCCTTCGAGTGAGACGAACACCGGCCCGAGACCCGAGACCGGCACCAGCTCGTCGGGCGACTCCCGCGCGAACGGCCCCAACGCCTCGTCGGCCGGCTCGAGCTCGAGCCGTTCGCGCTGGTTGTCGCGCAGCACCGCGGAGAGCTCGACGAGCACGTAGTGCAAGGCGCGCAGGCACGCCGGCCGGGCCCGCAGGACGTCCCGGGCGAGCTGTCCGTTCCCCGCGCCGGCCTCGATGACGATGAACGGATCGGGGGCGCCCATCTGTTCCCAGCACCGGTCGAGCGCGCGTGCCGTGCACGCTCCGAACAACGAACCGACCTCGGGGCTGGTGACGAAGTCGCGCCCGGCGCGGCCGGCGCCGCGACCGGACGCGAAGAAACCGACGTCGGGCTCGTACAGCGCGACGTCGACGAACCGGTCGAAGGTGATGGCACCTTCGCGCCGGATCAGGCGCGCGATGGTGTCGGTGGCCGGGCCGGCTAGAACGCCCGTTCCCCAATCCGTGCGAACAGCTGCGGGTAGACGCCGATCACGACCACGACCGTTCCCATCAGTGCGATCGCGCCGGCCAGCGCCGGCGGAACCCGGATCGGCGTGCGATCGCCCTCGGCCGGCTCGTCGAACCACATCTTGCGGACCACACCGAAGTAGTAGAAGAACGCGATCACCGAGTTGACCGCGGCGAGCACGCCGAGCGCGACTCCCCACCCGGTGCCGGCTTCGATGATCGCCCGGAACATCACGAACTTCGCGAACCAACCGGCCAGTGGCGGCACACCGGCGAGCGACGCCAAGAAGAGGGTCATCGTGACCGCCAGCACCGGCGACGTGGCGAACAGACCCGCGTACGACGAGATGTCGCCGCTGTTCGTACGCCGGGCGACTGCGATCACGATCGCGAACGCGCCCAGGTTCATCGCGCCGTACACGAACAGATAGATCACCACCGCGCTCATCGCGGTCGCTGCGACGTCCCGGTGTCCGCTGGCTCCGGCGATGCCTGCCGCCGCGAAGGGCACCAGCATGAACCCACCCTGCGCGACCGACGAATACGCCAGCATGCGGACGATGTTCGTCTGGCGCAGCGCGGCCAGGTTCCCGAACGTCATCGACAGCGCGGCCAGCACCAACACCGCGGCCCACCACGCATGCGCACCGGCACCGTTGGCGTAGAAACCGAAGTAGATGATGTTGATCAGCGCGACGAAACCGCCCGCTTTCGACGCGACGGAAAGGAACGCCGTGACCGGAGTGGGTGCACCTTCGTACGTGTCGGGCGCCCAGAAATGGAAGGGCACCGCGCTCACCTTGAACGCGAAGCCGATCAGCGAGAAGAAGATCGCGACGGTCAGCAGCGACGACGTGCCGTGGGCCGAGACGTAGGCCGCGATCTCCGAAAGCTTCGTCGAGCCGGTGATACCGAAGATCAGCGACATGCCGTACAGCATCAGCGCCGACGAGAGCACGCCGATCAGGTAGTACTTGACGCCGGCCTCGTTGGACCGTCGGTCGTGCTTGCGGAACGTCGCGAGGATGAACGTCGGGATCGAGATCGTCTCGAGTGCCACGAACAGCGTGATGAGATCGCGGGCGGACGCCATCACGCTCATCCCGAAGGTCGACGTCAACAACAAGACGTAGAACTCGCCTTTGTAGTAGTCGCCGTCGTTGATGTAATCGACGGAGAGCAGGATCGTGACGTACGTCGCGACGAGGAAGAAGCCTTTCAACGCGATCGCGTAGTGATCGACCACGTAGGCGCCGCCGAACATCGAGCGGTCGTGGCCGCTGGCCGCCAACGTTGCCACGGGAACGAGGGCGGCGAGAACACCGACGGAGGCGATGCGCGACGTCTGCCATACCTCGCGATCGGGGAGTACCAGATCTGCGATCAGCACCGCGGCGATCGTCACCACGAGGATGATGTCCGGCGCGAGCGCGTGCCAGTCGAAGACGGGATTTTTGAGCGCCGCGCTCTGCGCGATCAGGACAGCGAACACGTCAGGAGCTTTCGATCACTTGATCACCGCCGCGATCGCGTTGGTCACGTGGGTGACGGCACCGTCGGTGACGTGGAAGACGAGGTCGGGAAACACACCCAACGCGACGATGAGTGCCAGCATCGGCGCCCAGGCCGTCCACTCGAAACTCGTCACGTCGTGGACGTGCGCGTCCGCGAACTCCGGTTTCGGTTCACCGAAGGCCACCTTCTGCAGCATCCATAACAGGTAGCCGGCCGCGAACACGGTTCCGACCGCCGCGACCACCATGTAGAAGCGGAACAGCGGCTGACTGAGTCCGTGGGCAGGATTGAACGCCGACAGGATCGCCGGGAATTCGCCCCAGAAGCCCGCGAGTCCGGGGAGCCCGAGGCTCGCCATCACACAGAAGCCGAGGATCCAACCCATCTTCGGCGCCTGGGTCAGCAGCCCACCGAGCCTCGACATTTCGCGGGTGCCGTAGTTGTGCTGCACGGAACCCGCGATGAAGAACAGCATGCCGGTGATGAGGCCGTGGGCGACCATGCCGAAAATCGCCGCATTGATCCCGAACGACGTCATCGTCGCGATCGCGAGCATCACGAAGCCCATGTGCGCGACCGAAGAGAACGCGATCAGCCGTTTCATGTCCTTTTGCGCGAGACATCCGAGCGCGCCGTAGATGATGCCGATGACCGCCAGACCGCCGATGTAGGGCGCCCAGTCCTTGGCGGCTTCGGGAAGCATCGGCAACGCGATGCGGATGAAACCGTACGCGCCAAGCTTCAGCAGGATCGCGGCCAGGAGCACGGACCCGACGGTCGGCGCCTCGGTGTGCGCGTCGGGCAGCCAGGTATGGAACGGGAACATCGGCACCTTGATCGCGAAGCCGAGGAACATGGCCCCGAAGATCAGGACCTGGGTGCTCTTGACGACTCCGGCTCCAGCGGCCTTCGTGAGCAGGACCATGTCGAAGCTGTGCTGGACGGCGCCGCCCGGATTCACGTTGACCTTGAAGTAGAGCGCGAGGAACCCGAGCAGCATGAGTGCCGAACCGAACAGCGTGAACAAGAAGAACTTGATCGACGCGTACTGGCGGTTGGGACCACCCCACACGCCGATCATGAAGAACATCGGGAGCAGCACGATTTCGAAGAAGACGAAAAACAGGATCAGGTCCTGCGCGATGAACGTGCCGTTCATGCCGACCTCGAGGATGAGGATCAGCGCCAGGAACGCCTTGGGATTGTGGGGCTCGGGGAAGTGATTCCACGAATAGATGACGCACAGCACGGTGATGAACGCCGACAGGACCAACATCGGCAGGGAGATCCCGTCGACAGCCACGTGGTAGTGGCTGTTGATCACGTCGATCCAGGGCCGGTTGACGTCGAACTGCAGCCGGCTGCTCTGGCTGTATTTGAAACGGAACATGATGCCGACCGTCACCGCCAACGGTGCGAGCGTCGCAAGGAGCGCGATCCATTTGATGGACGCCTCCTCGGTCCGGGGTACGAGCATCACGACGAGTGCTCCGACCGCCGGGATCAGAACCGTGAGGGTCAACGCCCACGAGTCGAACCAGTTCATTGAGCCGATTCCCCTCCGCTTACGTGAAGATCCACAGCGCGAGGGCGAACAGCCCCACCGCGAGGATCAAGATCAGGGCATAAAATTGCAGACGACCGGTCTGGACGCGGCGCACCGCGCCCCCCGACTCGCCTGTCACGTGGGCCAGGCCGTTGACGGCTCTGTCGATGCCGCGCTGGTCGACATATTCGTACGTGAACCGGCCGAGTCCGACCGCACCTTTGCCGGCGTAGTTGAGCACGTTGTCGAGGATGTGCTGGTTGAACCAGTAGACGCCGTTGGCGATCGCTCCCTTGAGCGAGCCGACGATGATGTCGGTGTACAGCACATCGAGGTAGTACTTCATGACGAGGAAGTGCTTGAGCGACCGGGCGAGCGGATTGCGTTCCGACAGTCGCTGCGGACCGGCCCCGAGCCAGTAGTACGCGTAGCCCGCACCGATACCGGCCAGCGCGATCAGGACCGAGATCACGGCCAGGATCACGTTGAACTTCGCGGTGCGCACGTCGACGAACGCAACTCGGGGCTGGAACCACTTGTCGAACTTTTCGACGCCGGGGGCATTGATGAACCCGGCGAACGCTGCGAAGAAGGAAAGCACGAAGAGTGGCACGGTAATCAGCCGGTTGCTTTCGTGCGGCGCGTGCGCGTCTTCGCCGTGCTCTGCGGCATGGGGGCCGAAGCCGGGGATGTAATCGTCCTGCTCCTCGGCGAGGTGATGTTCGATGAGCTCGTCGCCTTCGGCGAGGACTTCGGCTTCTTGTACCTCGGCGAGCTCGTGAGCAACCGACCCGCGGTACTCACCGTGGAACGTCAGGTAGACGCAGCGCGTCATGTACGCCGCGGTCATGAACGCGCCGATGATCCCGACGACGAGGAAGGCCTGATATCCGTTGTGGCCTGCGTTGACGAGGATCTCGTCCTTCGACCAGAAGCCGGCCAGCGGGAAGATGCCGGCAAGCGCGAGCGATCCGATCACGAACGTCCAGTACGTCTGGGGCATGTACTTCTTCAGGCCGCCCATGTCTTTTTTCATGTCGAAGGAGTGATGCGACCCGGAGTGGCTGACAGAACCCGCGCCGAGGAACAGGTCGGCTTTGAAGAAGGCGTGCGTGAAGAGGTGGAACACGGCCGCGCTCCACGCACCGACGCCGAGCGCCATGACCATGTAGCCGAGCTGGCTGATCGTGGAGTACGCGAGCACCTTTTTGATGTCGTCTTGGACGAACGCGAGCGCCGCGCCGATGATCACGGTGATCCCGCCGATCAGTGCCATCGCGTTGACGCCACCGTGACCGGGCGTCCCGATCGACAGGCCATGCCAGAACACCGGGTACAGGCGGGCACCCATGTAGACGCCGGCGACGACCATCGTGGCGGCGTGGATCAACGCTGACACCGGCGTCGGACCGGCCATCGCGTCGGGAAGCCAGGTGTGCAGCGGGAACTGACCGGACTTGCCGATGATCGCCAGCAGCAACGCCAGAGCGGTCCACATCACCAAGGTGTGCCCGACCGCCGGACTCGACGCCGCCTGGTTGACCGCGACGATGTTGAACGAGCCGTGACCGCCCGTGGCGCGGTCGACCATCCAGTAGGTCATGACCACGCCGACGAGCAACCCGATGTCGCCGGTCCGGGTGGTGAGGAACGCTTTGAGGGCGGCGTCAGAGTTCGGCTGCTCTTCCCACCAGTGCCCGATCAGCATGAACGAGCACAGCCCGACGAGTTCCCAGCCGACCAGCAATTGCAGCGTGTTGTCGGCCACGACGAGCAGCAACATCGAAGCGGTGAAGAGGCTCAGGGCCGCGTAGAAGTGGGTGTACCGGCGGTCGCCGCGCATGTATTCCATCGAGTACACGTGTACGAGCAACGACACGAGCGTGACGACGAACATCACGATCGATGCCAGTCCGTCGATCTGGATCCCGACCGTGAGCCGGACGCCGTCGTTCTGGAACCAGGTGAGATGGTGGACGACGGGGGCGACTTGGGCGACGGTGCCCGCGGCTCCCAAACGGCCGACGCTGCGGCCGAGCGCGCCGATCGCGGCGCCGACACCGTGCGAATGGTCGGCGTCCTGCACCCGCTTGATCCATTGGTACAACGTGCCGCAGGCCAGCACGAACGACGCGCCGACCGCGAGTGTGCCGATCTCCGAACCCTTGCGGGGGAAGCGTTTGCCGAAGAACAGGATCACGACGAACGACAGCGCCGGGATCAGTGGCACGAGCCACGCGTGATCGAGGAAGAACATCGCGTCAGCCCTTCAGCGCGTCGGCGTCGTCGAGATCGGCACTGTGACTGTTGCGGTAGATCAATAACACGATGGCGAGGCCGACGCCGACCTCGGCCGCGGCGATGGTGAGGACGAACAGCGCGAAGACCTGACCGATCACCGAGTTGTGGAAAGCGCTGAACGCGACGAGGTTGACGTTGACGGCCGCGAGCATCAACTCGATACTCATGAGGACGAGCACGGTGTGCTTACGGGTCAGGACGCCGTAGATACCGGTACAGAACAGAAACGCACTCAGCAGCAGGAACTGGTTGAGCAACATCAGTCGCGCCTCGCGAGGACGACCGCGCCGACCAGAGCGCCGAGCAGCAGCACACCGACAACCTCGAACGGGATGATGTACACACGGAAGAGCGCGTTCGTGACATCGGCGGTGCGGACCGGCGCGTTGATGTGCAGCTTCACACCCTTGAACGTGTGTACGAGCAGGCCGCCGAGGATGCCCGCGAGGAACAACGCGGCCGCGGCTGCCGGCCAGCGCAGATCGTTGCCGAGCGATTCCGCCGGATGCATCGGCGCACGGGTCAGCATGATCCCGAACAGGAAAAGCACGATCACCGCGCCGATGTAGACGAGCACCTGCACCCACGCGACGAACTCCTGGCCGAGGAGGAGGAACTGGGCGGCACCGCCGGCGAGGACGATCACGAGGTACAGCGCCGCGTGCACGACGTTCCTCGTGGTCACCACGCCGAGCGCCGAAACCACCATCGCGGCCGCGATGATCCCGAAGAAGACGTTCTCGGCGATCATGTCGGGACCGTCACTTCTTGCCCTTCACTTGGGCGCCCTGCTCGAGTGGCTCGGGCTCGGGTACCGTCGCCATCCACTCGCCGAGGCGGTCCTTGTCGTGGAGCAGGTTGGCGATCCGCGACTCGGAGTACTCGAACTCGGGACTCCAGAACAGCGCGTCGAACGGACACACCTCGACGCAGATTCCGCAGTACATGCACAGTGCGTAGGCGATGTCGAAACGGTCGAGCACGCTCACATTGCGCGGCTTGCCGCCTTCGCGCCGCGGCGGGCGCTGCTCTTTGTGGCCCTCGATGTAGATACACCAGTCGGGACATTGGCGAGCGCAGAGCATGCACACGGTGCAGTTCTCTTCTTTGAGCGCGATGACGCCGCGGGCGCGGGGCGGCGGGTCCTCCCGCTCGTGCGGGTACTGCACGGTGACCGCCGGTTTCATCATCGTTTTGAACGTCACGCCGAGGCCGACGAACATGCCCTTGATCTCGCGCTTCATCGGAAGGCCACCTTCAACACGCCGGTTACGAGGATGTTGACGAGCGCGATCGGGATCAGCCACTTCCACGCGAGCGCCTGGAGCTGATCCTCGCGCAACCGCGGGTAGGTGAAGCGAGCCCAGAACATCAAGAACGCGACGAACATCACTTTCGCGAACAGCACGAACGGGCCGAGCCAGTCGGCGGCGACTCCGTGGACCCAGGGCACCGACCATCCACCGAGGAAGAGGGTCGCGGCGAGCGCCGAGAACGCGAACGCGGTCCCGAACTCACCGATGAAGAAGAACAGGAAGCGAAAGCCGGTGTACTCGACCATGTAGCCGGCGACCAGCTCCGACTCGGCCACCGGCATGTCGAACGGCGGCTGCGTCAGCTCGGCCTGCGTCGCCACCATGAATAGGGCAAAACCGACGAACTGCGTGAGGATGAACGGCTGACCGATACCGCTCCAGCCGAAGATCGAACCGTGCTGTTGGTGCAGCACGATGCCCTGGAGGTTCATCGTGCCGGCCTGCATCACGACGCCGACGACCGCGAGCACGAGGGGCAGCTCGTACGCGATCAGCTGCGCCGCGGCGCGCAGCGCACCCATCAACGCGAACTTGTTCGAGCTCGCCCAGCCGGCCATCAGCACACCGACGACCGACAGGCTCGACACCGCGAGCGCGTAGAAGACGCCCACGTCGAGCGGCTCGACGACGAGGCGCGGACCAGCCGGGATGACCACGAACACGAGGAACGTGGACAGCACGACCACCGCGGGCGCCAGCGCGAAGACGCGCCGGTCGGCGTCGGTCGGCATGATGTCCTCTTTTTGCATGAACTTCACGCCGTCGCCGATGAGCTGATACCAGCCGTGGAAACCGCCGGGATCCATCGGTCCGAGCCGGCTCTGCATGTGGCTCATCATCTTCAACAAGAACGTGTAGCCGAGGATGAGCGCGCTCAGCGGGACGAAACCGAGCACGATGACCGTCTTGATCGCCAGCGTCGTCCCCCAGCCGATCTGTAGCCCCAACACGCCGGTCACCGGTCGATGTCTCCGAGGATGAAGTACAAGCTCGCGAGGATCGTGATGATGTCGGGCACATAGACGCCGCGCAGCATCCACGGCAGGATCGACACGTTGCTGAACGACGCCGACCGGATTTTCACGCGGAACGGGCCGGTCCCGCCTTTCGAGACGATGTAGTAGCCCATCTCACCGAGCGGGTTCTCGGTGTTGACCCAGACCTCGCCCTCGGGCACCTTGATGATGCGCGGCACTTTGGCCATGATCGGCCCACTTGGCATCTGGTCGATGAGCTGCAGCACCATCCGAGCCGATTCGCGCGTCTCTTGGAGTCGAACCCAGTAGCGCGCGAAGGAGTCGCCGTCGGGGTGCGTCCAAACTTTCCAGTCGAGTTCGTTGTACGGAAGGTGGGGGTTTCCGTCACGGCGAAGATCCCAGTCGATTCCACTCGCGCGAATGTTCGAGCCGGACACGCCGTACGCGGCGCCGAGTTCGGCCGGGATGATCCCGATCGAACGGGTGCGCTGCTCGAAGATCGGGTTGCCGACGACGAGATTCTCGAACTCGTCGCACGACTCGAGCACCTTGCGCATGGTGGAGCGGGTCTCGCTGTTCCAGCCCCACGGGAGATCGTCTTTGAGTCCACCGAGACGGTTGAAGTTGGGGTGGAAACGACCACCGGTAACCGCCTCGATCAGGTTGAGGACGTACTCGCGGTCCCGGAATCCGTAGAAGGCGGGGGTGATCGCGCCGACCTGCAGGCCCATCTCGCCGAGGAACAACAAGAACGTCGCGATGCGCGACAGCTCGGTCAACACTGTGCGGATGTACTGCGCGCGCGGCGGCGCTTCGATCCCCATCAGCATCTCGGCGCCCGCGATGAACGGAACCTCGTTGGCGAACGACGAGAGCCAGTCGATGCGGTTGATCAGCGTCGTGATCTGCGGGTACGTACGGAACTCTGTGAGCTTCTCGTAGCCGCGGTGCATGTAGCCGATCACCGGGTCGGCTGCGATCACCCGTTCACCGTCGAGTCGAACCACGAGCCGCAGCGTGCCGTGCGTCGCCGGGTGCTGCGGACCGAGGTTGAGGATCATGTCGCCGGTGTCGAGTTCGACATTGACTTGCGCCTCGGCGAGTTGGCGCAACATCTGCGGGTCGAGATGCACCTCAGGCAACTGGCCGACCTCGCCGGGCAGGTCGGGCGGCGGAAGTTCGGTGCCGGTGGTCACGACGCCTCCACCGCGGCTTCGTCGTCGCCGTCTTCACCGGGCATCGGCTCGACGTCGACGAGACCGGGCCAGGGCTTCACTTCGCGTGCGAGCAACGGAAAGTCCTTGCGCAGCGGATGACCCTCGAACTCGAACGGCAGGTAGAGGTGGCGCAGCGCGGGATGCCCGTCGAACCGAATGCCGAACATCTCCCAGGTTTCGCGCTCGTGCCAATCGGCTCCCGGGTACACCGAAACCCACGACTCGGCCCAGGGGTCGTGTGCTTCGACATCGGTCTTCAGGACGACGCGCTGATGGGCACCTCGCGTCGACGCGACCATCGCGAACACCTGGAAACGGCCGGCTGCGCCGGCGACACCGTAGGTCATCTCTTTCGGTTGCGCGGGAGTCGAGGTGTCGCCCGAACCCTCGTCGACAAGATCCGGCGCGGGCATCCAGTCGATGCCGGAGATGAACGAGAGATAGTCGCAGCCGAGCTGTTCCTTGCAGAACTGCGCGGACCGGCGCCACGCGTCGGGCAGCACCCGGATGACGACGTCGCCGTAGGTCGCGCCGTGTTCGACGATCGCGTCGCCGAGCTCGGCCTCGAGGCGGGCGAGCATCTGTGTTGCGGCCTCATCCAACGAGTCGGCCGGGCTGGGTGCGTCGGCGACGCTCCCTTCCGTCGCCTCGACCTGCGGCTCCGTGTCTTCGTCAGCCAACGACGATCGGGTCCCGCTGCGTGGCGCGCCAGCGCTCGGAAGGGTTCTCGTTCTGGATCCGCTCCTGCAGCATCACGATGCCTTGAATGAAGGCTTCGGGCCGCGGCGGACATCCCGGCACGTAGACGTCGACCGGGATGATCTGGTCGACGCCTTTGGTGACCGAGTACGAATCCCAGTACGGCCCGCCGCAGTTCGCGCACGATCCCATCGAGATGACGTACTTGGGGTCGGGCATCTGTTCATAGAGGCGCTTGATCGCGGGCGCCATCTTGTCGGTCACCGTTCCGGAGATCACGATGAGGTCGGCCTGACGCGGACTGGCAGGGAATGGGATGACCCCGAGTCGCATGACGTCGTATCGGGGGCCGGCCAGCGCCGCGCCCATCTCGATCGCACAGCAGGCAAGTCCCCATTGGAACATCCACAACGAGTATTTCCGGCTGTAGTTCAGCAGCCACGTGAGTGGCTTCGGCGCCTTGTCCGAGCTGATCAGGCCCACTTGAGGAGCCCCTTACGCCAGACGTATGCGAGCCCGAGCAGCAAGACGAGGACGAACACCGTCATTTCGATCAGCCCGAACCATCGCAACCCGTCGACATCGACGGCCCACGGGAAGATGAAGACCGCCTCGACGTCGAAGATCACGAAGAGCAGGGCGTAGATGTAGTAGCGGACGTTCGCCTGGCCGAACAGGGGCAACGGATCGGAGCCCGATTCGTAGGTGATGTATTTCTCGTCTTGCGGGAGCGTCGGACGCAGAATCCGGGCGACGGTGAGCATCGCCCCGACCATGGCGAAAGCTGCAGCGACGAAGACCGCGACGGCGAGGTACTGCCTATAGAACTCGGTCACGACGCGGCTCCGGGACCAGGCCGGGGTGGGATCGAGGCGGAGTATACGCGTGAGAATTTCGCGGGAGAGAAATGGGCAACCGCCCACGCACGTTGGTCTCGGAGGTGAACCACACGCGGGACAGAGCAAAGACACACAAGCTCACCCCGCGGCGGGCCGATGAACCCACGATGGGCTCACATGTGGCCTTCCCGACAGGTGGCCGGCGGCGCGCGATGCGCCGACCCGACGAACCGCGCACCGCGTTCGTGCTGTCCGGGGGCGGAAACCAGGGGGTCAGCCAGGTCGGCATGCTCCGCGCGCTCCTCGAACGCGAGATCGTGCCCGACGTCGTGGTCGGCACCTCGGCCGGCGCGCTGAACGGTGCCGGCATCTGCTTCGCGCCCAATCTCACCGGTGTGGCGCAGCTCTCGGCGGTATGGGAGCAATTGCGCAGCGATCAGGTCTTCCCGGGCGGGAAGATCCACCGGGCCTGGAACGTCGTACGCCGTGGCACCCACCTCTTCGGCAGCGAGGGCCTCGAAGCCCTCATCCACCACAGCACCCCGGCCCGGCTGTTCTCCGACCTCCAGGTCCCGCTGCGGGTCATCGCGACCGACCTCGACACGGGAGAAGAGGTCGTGCTGGTCCGGGGTCCGCTCAAACCAGCGCTCCTCGCGAGTACTGCGCTGCCCGGAGTGTTCCCGATCGTGCACCACGCCGGCCGCCGTCTGGTCGACGGTGGAGTGGTCGACAACGTGCCGCTCTCCCACGCGTTGGCGGGTCCGGTCGACAGGGTGTTCGTGCTCAACGTCTCCTCCGGGATGTCCGAACGGCTCGAACGATCACCGCTCGACGTCGTGATGACGAGCTTCACCCATGCCCGCAGCCAGCGCTACGACCTCGAGCTGCGTCATGTACCGCCCCAGATCGAGGTGATCGAGCTCCCGCGCCCACCCGATCCGCGAGACCTGTTCGATTTCTCGGGCGCACGTGAGTTGATCGAAGCGGCCTACGAACTCGCCAACGAGGCTTTGGACCGCGCCGCGGTCGCGCCGGCGACCGCTGAACTCCGGCGCCGCTTCCGGCGCCGCCGAGGCGTCGTCGCGTAAGCGCCCGGCTGCCGCCAAGAGGATCGGAGCCGCTGCGCAGCCCGGTCTGAATCGCGCGATCTCAGCTAGTGCGACAACAGTTGGGTGGCGTGCTTGGCGAAGTCGAGCATGCCGCCGGGCATGATCCCGAGGAAGAGCACGGCGACCGCAGCGATCGTCAGCGTGGCACGCGTCCCGAAGTCGACGCGGGCCCGTGTCGTGGCGGCGGGTTGCGGTTCGTCGTCGGCCGGCGAATACATCGCGAGCACGATCCGCAGATACACGAACGCCGCCACCGCCGCCGCGAGCATGCCGACCAGCGCGAGGACGTACTGACGTTGGTCGATGGCGGCGCTGAACACCGACAGCTTCGCCACAAAGCCACCCGTGAGCGGGACACCGGCCTGCGCGAGTAAGAACAACGTGAACACACCGGCGAGCAGCGGCTGACGGCGTCCAAGACCGCGATAGTCGGCGAGCGCGTGCTGGTCGTCGTGCTGGGTTGCGACCACCGCCACGACCGCGAACGCGCCGATCGTCATGAACGCATACGTCAGCACGTAGAACAAGGCTGCGCTTGTACCCTTCGCGGTCGCGGCTTGCACTGCGATCAACACGTATCCGGCGTGACTGATCGACGAGTACGCGAGCATCCGCTTCACATCGGTCTGCACGATCGCGGCGATGCTCCCAACGAACAAGGACAACACTGCGAGCGCGAAGAAGATCGGGCGCCAATCAACGCTGTACAGCCACAACGATCCAACGAACACTCGCAGGATGGCGGCGAAGGCCGCGGCTTTCGTGGCCGACGCCATGAAGGCGGTGACCGGCGTCGGCGAACCTTGGTATACGTCGGGTGTCCACATGTGGAACGGAGCGGCCGCGACCTTGAAGCCGAGCCCGACGATGAGGAAGGCGATACCGAGCAGGAGCACACCGTCGTGCAGAAGCGTGGTTGTCGCCAGGAAGTCGGCGATGCCCGTCAGGTTCGTCGTGCCGGTTCCGCCGTAGACGAGCGCCACGCCGTAGAGGAACACGGCCGACGAGAACGAACCGAGCAGGAAATATTTGAGGCCGGCCTCCTGCGACGTGGTCCGGCGGCGGTCGAACGCGGCGAGCACGTACAACGCGATCGAGAGGATCTCGAGCGACAGAAAGATGGTGACGAGATCGTTGGCCGAGGTCATCAGCATCATGCCGGTCGCCGAGCAGAGCATCAGTGCGAAATATTCGGGGCCTTCGAGGTGCTCGCGTTTGAGGTAGCTCGACGAAAGCAACAGTGCGAGCAGGGTCGCGATGAGCACGACCGTCTTGGCGAAGACCGCGAAACCGTCGACCGCGATCATGCCGACTTGTGGCTTCTCGCTCGTCAGCAACGTCTGATACGCGCCGTGGTGTTGCACGAACGTCCATTGGACGGCGGTGAACGCGCCTGACGTGGCCAGACCGGCGATCGCGATGACCAACGATGCCTCGTGGACCCGTGGGTTGTGCCGGACCAGTGAACGGAGGAGCACGATGCACAGCGCGGCAGCGAAGACCGCGACTTCGGGCGCGATCGCGAACCAGTCGATCGACGGGACCGCGATGTGGGTCACAGGAACGTTGGCGCCGATCACTTGGCGGCCTCTTCCGTCCCGCACGGCCCGAAGTCACTGGAGTCCAGAGACTCGTGGGACGCCGGCGCGAAACGCAGCGCGTGGATCTTCACCGTGTAGCGCCCGCTGCCGTTGACCAGGCATTCATCGGTCGCGACGTCGACCGCAGGCGGCTTGTGGTTGCTGTGCGCCTCGATCTGGGTGACGAGGGCCGAGACACTTGGTTGGAGACGGTCGAGCACAGGCTTGGGATAGAAGCCGAGGAACAAGGACAGGCCGAGCAGCGGCGCCACGGTGCAGATCTCACGAAAGCCGATGTCTCGCGTCGCCGCGTTCTTCTCGTCGGGAACGCCGGTGAACGCACGCTGCACCGCCCACAACATGTATACGGCGGCGAGAATGACACCGGTCGTCGCGACAACCGCGAACCATCGGCTCGTGAGGAAGGCGCCGAGCAGCGAGAGGAACTCGCCGACGAAACCGGAGAAGCCGGGCAGCCCGATCGAAGCGAACGTCGCCGCGACGAACAACCCGCCGAAGACCGGCACTGCCTTCCACAGGCCGCCGAACTCGGACAGCTCGTATGTGTGTCGGCGGTCATAGAGCATGCCGACGAGGAGGAACAACGCGCCGGTCGTCAGGCCGTGCGAAAGCATCGTGAACAGGCCGCCGGAAATGCCTTCTCTGGTCAGCGCGAAGATCCCGAGTACAACGAAGCCGAGGTGCGCGATCGACGAGTAGGCGACGATCCGCTTCAGGTTCGGTTGCATCGTTGCGACGATGGCGCCGTAGGTGATGCCGATCACCGCGACAACCAACAAGATGGGTGCGAGGTCGACCGCGGCCTGTGGGAACATCGGAATCGCGAAACGCAAGAACCCGTAGGCGCCCATCTTCAGGAGCACGCCCGCCAGCACGACAGAACCGGCGGTGGGCGCATCGGTGTGAGCGTCCGGCAACCAGGTGTGGAATGGAACGAGTGGGATCTTCACCGCGAAGCCGACCGCGAACGCCACAAACAACCACTTCGCGGTCGTCACCGACATGTTGTGCGCCGACGACGCCCAGGTCGTGAGTACACGGACGTCGAAGGTGAGCTGGCCGGTCGCGTGCTGGTGCAAGAACGCGACCGACAGGATCCCGGCGAACAAGAACGCCGAACCGGTCGCCGTGTACAGGAAGAACTTCACAGCCGCGTAGCGCCGGTTGTCGTGACCCCAGCCTGCGATGAGGAAGTACATCGGCACGAGTACGAGTTCGAAAAACACGAAGAACACGATCGAGTCGAGCGCCACGAACACGCCGATCACCGACGCTTCGAGCAGCAACATCCAGAACGTGAACGACTTCGGCCGTTCGAGCTCCGCCGACGCGAGCATGCTGATCGGAATCAGCAACGCGGTGAGCGCGACCATGAACAAGCTGATGCCGTCAACTCCGAGTATCCACCGGATTCCTAAGGCCGGCATCCACGGGTGGTCCGAGACGAACTGGTAGCCGGCACGGCTGGTGTCGAACTGGACCAGCAGATACACCGCGAGACCGAAGGTCGCTGCGCTGGTGACGTAACCGACCGCGCGGGTGAGTTCGGGCCGGCGTGCCGGTATCAGGAGTGTGATGACGGCGCCCGCAGCCGGGACGAAGATCAACGCGGTGAGCAGCGGGAAGCTGGCGTTGGTGAGGTGCGCGGCCGCGACAGCCGCGACGGAGGCCGTCACAGTGTCGCTCGGGTCGTGATGAACACGAGAACCAAGACGGCACCGACCACGATCGCGAGCGCGTAGTTGCGCACCAGGCCGGTCTGTACCTTTCGTAGCCCGCCACCGGCGTGTTGGAAGGTGCGACCGATGCCGTTGACGGCGCCATCGATCGTGTCGCGGTCGACTCCTTCGCTCAGGAAGCGGGCGGCCGTGGTTGCCGGGCCGCTCACAAAGCGGGCGAGGCCGACGTCGAGGTAGTACGCGTTCGCGAGCACTTTGGCGAACGGCCCGAGCGCCTTGACGGTTGGATCGTCGCCGTCGGCGCCGAGACCGTTGCGGTACACCGAGCGGGCGACCACGATGCCGACGACCGCGATGACGAGCGCCACCGTCGACAACGCGAGGCCGGCGCCGAACGACGAGGCGCGGATGTCGGGTGCGCCGGTCAGTACCGGCGAAAGCCACCGGTCGAGGAGGTTGAGCTTGGAGTTGTCGAACGGCAGGTCGATTGCGAAGCCGACCGTCGAGAGCACTGCGAGCGCGACAAGTGGCACCGTCATCGTCCACGGCGACTCGTGCGGCTCATGGACCGAACCGGCGTGCGTCTGCGCGTCGTTCGGTCCGGCGGCATCTGCGGCGACGGCGGGTTCGCGCCAGCGTTCGTTTCCGTAGAAGACGAGCCACACCTGACGGGTCATGTAGAACGCGGTGAGTATCGCTGCGGCCAGGCCCACCGCCCACAGCGCGTAGTCGTGATGGAACCAGGCTTTGGCCAGGATCTCGTCCTTCGACCAGAACCCTGCGAACGGGATCACGCCCGCGATGGCGAGCCAACCGACGATGAATGTCGCGGCGGTGACCGGCATGTACTTGCGTAGCCGGCCCATGCGTCGCATGTCCTGCTCGTCGCCCATGCCGTGGATGACAGAGCCGGCACCGAGGAACAGCAGCGCTTTGAAGAAGGCGTGCATGATCATGTGGAAGATCGCCGCGCTGTACGCGCCGACACCGACCGCGAGGAACATGTAACCGAGCTGACTGATCGTCGAGTAGGCGAGCACCTTCTTGATGTCGTTCTGGACGACGGCGACGGTCGCCGCGAACAACGCGGTGATGGCGCCGACCCAGGCCACGACCGTGCTCGCATGGCTCGAGACGTCGAAGAATGCGTGGGCACGCACGACCAGGAACACACCTGCGGTCACCATCGTGGCTGCGTGGATCAGCGCCGAGACTGGTGTCGGGCCCTCCATCGCGTCGGGAAGCCAGATGTGCAGCGGCACCTGTGCGCTCTTTCCCATCGCGCCGACGAAGAGCAACAGGGCGATGGCGGTGACGGTCGACTGCGACAGATGCGGGGCGGCCGCGGTCGTCACGTTGTAGTCGAGGGAACCTACTTTCGAGAAGATCAGGAACATCGCGAGCATGAATCCGAGGTCACCGACGCGGTTCGTGACGAACGCCTTTTTGCCAGCGACCGCGGCCGAGTTGCGCTCAAACCAGAACGAGACCAGCAGGTAGGAGCACAGCCCGACGCCTTCCCAGCCCATGAAGGTCATGAGGTAACTCGACCCGAGCACGAGCACGAGCATCGACGCGGCGAAGAGATTGAGGTACGCGAAGAACCGACTGAAACGCGGGTCTCCGTGCATGTAGCCGATTGCGTACAGGTGGATCAACGATCCGACACCCGTGACGAACAGGATCATCGTGGCCGACAGCGGATCCGTGAGCACGCGGAAATCGACATGGAACGAACCGGCCTGGATCCAGGTGTAACCGTCGCTGACGTTCGATCGTTGCCCGGCCGGGAGCGAACGCAACGCGAAGAACACGACGACCGAGCCCGCGAACGCGAGTGCGATCATGAGCGTTGCCAGCCAACCGGCTTTGGGCTCGCCGATACGCGAGCCGAACAGCAACAGCACGACCGCGCCGAACGCCGGCACCACAGGAATGATCCAGGCCACGTCGAGCAGATGTTGCGCGGTCACGATCAGCCCTCGAGCGCGTTCACGTCGTCGGCGGTCACGTCTTGGCGGCGGCGGAAGATCGCGACGATGATCGCGAGGCCGACGGCAACTTCGGCGGCCGCGACGACCAACGTGAAGAACACGATCACCTGGCCGCTGATGTCGTTCAGCGCCTTCGCGAACGTCACGAACGTGAGGTTCGCCGCGTTCAGCATGAGCTCGATGCACATGAACATCACGAGCGTGTTGCGCCGTACGAGCAGACCGACGCCACCGATAGTGAAGAGCGCCGCCCCTAACGTCAGGTAATAGGCGGGCGTCACCCTCGCGACCGCGATCAAGACTCGCTCCCCTTGCCCGCCGGACTCCCTGACCGTTGACCGCTCCGCCGAGCGAGTGCCACTCCGCCGACGACCGCGATCACCAGGAGCACCGCGGTGATCTCAAACGCCCACACGAAATCCGTGAACAAGCTCGTCGCCAGCGTCGTCACGTTTCCCGTCCGCACTCCTGCGAGCGATCCCCGCGCCGAGTGCGATCCGGTGACCCAGTGGTGTCCGGCGAGCAAGACAATCTGGAGAAACAACAGCACGCCGGCCACCAGCGCGACCGGACGTTGGAACAGGCTCGGCTCGTCGAGGGTTTCGTGCTTGTCGACCCCGAGGAGGGTGATCACGAAGACGAACAAGACCACGATCGCGCTCGCGTAGACCACGACCTGGATAGCCGCGACCAGCGCCGCGTCGAGTTGCAGGAACAGGACCGCGACGCTCACCAGAGTCATCAGGAGGAACAACGCGGAGTGGACCGGGTTCCGTGCCAGCACCACGCCGAGCGCGCCCGCGAGCACAGCGATCGCGCAGAGGTAGAAGATCAACGCTTCCATCAGTGGCCCGGCCCGGACTCGTCGAAATGGGGTGCGGTCTCGGCTTGCGACGGCACCAGATCGCTCTGGCCTCGCTCGGGTGGGCGAACGCCGTAGCCGAGCTCGCCCGACCAACCCACCCGACCTTCGTAGCCGGCGGCACCGCCGGGCGCGGTCGCCCGCATCCACGCGCTGGTGTGATCGTCCTCGCCGCCGGCCCACAATTCCCACGGCATGCGTTTGGCGCGACCGTCGTCGCCGACGATCAGTTCGTCTTTGGTGTAGATCGCGTCGGCCCGGTTCGTGAACGAAAACTCGAACAGCTTGGTTTCGGTGATCGCCTCGGTCGGGCAGGCTTCCACGCAAAGATCACAGTGGATGCAACGCAGGTAGTTGATCTCATAGACGAACCCGTACCGCTCGCCCGGTGATACCGGATCATCGACCGGGTTGTCGGCGCCGCGGACGTAGATGCAGTGCGCCGGACATACCCCGGCGCAGAGCTCGCAGCCGATGCACTTCTCCATCCCGTCCTCGTATCGGTTCAGGACGTGACGGCCGTGCTGGCGTTCGGGCTTGTCGCGCTTGACCTTCGGGTATTCGGTCGTGAGGCGCGGCTTGAACATCTGACGCAGCGTGACGTTGAAACCCGACAAACGGCCCACTAGTGGAACTCCTCCACATGTTCGCCGGCCTTTGGTATCGCGAGGTACAGCATGAGGAAGGCCGCGACCGCGATCCCGGCTGACACCGGCGCCACAACGAAGGCCTGCCAGCCTTCTTGTTTCCCCACGACAAGCGCCGCCGATACCAGCACCCAGAGAATCGCGATCTCGATGAGGTACTTCCAGCCCAGTGCCATCAGCTTGTCGTAACGCATGCGCGGCAGCGACGCCCGCAGCCAAACCGTCACGAACAGCAACGCCAGCACTTTCACGGTGAACCACACGATCGGCACCAGCCAGACGTTGAGCACGTTGTTGGCGGCCAAGAAACCGAGGCTCGGTCCCGACGGTCCACCGAGGAACAGCGTTGTCGCGATCGCCGACATGGTGATCACGTTCATGAACTCGGCGAGGTAGAAGATCGCGAATCGGATCCCCGTATATTCGGTGTTGAACCCGCCGACGAGCTCCTGTTCGGCCTCGACCAGGTCAAACGGCGGGTGGTTCGTTTCGGCGGTCGCGGCGATCAGGAAGATGCCGAACGGCACGAGGGCCCGCACCCAGAACCAGTCTCGGAAAAACGAGCCCGCGTTCACCCACGCTTGCAGCGCAACGATGCCGTGCGTTGAGAGAGTTCCGGCCTGGATGAGGACGCCGAGCACCGCGAGTCCGAACGCGGCTTCATAGGAGAGCAGCTGCGCGGTCGACCGGACCGCGCCGAGCAGTGGGTACTTCGAGCCCGACGACCAGCCGGCGAGCATCACGCCGTACACACCGAGTCCGGACATGGCGAGGATGAACAGCGCGCCGACCGGCAGATCAGCGACTTGCAGGTACGTCTGGTGTCCGAGGATCGAAACGGTGCCGCCGATCGGGACGATGCAGAACATCAAGAACGCCGGCAGGATCGACAGGTAGGGCGCGAGCCGGAACACTGGCCGGTCGGCCGTCGCAGGAATCGACTGCTCCTTGAAAAAGAGCTTGATGCCGTCAGCGAGGGTCTGACCGACGCCGTACGGGCCGGCGCGGTTCGGGCCGATCCGGTTCTGCATATCGGCGATGACCTTGCGCATGCCCCAGATGTACAGCATCACCGACACGAGCAGGATCACGAACGCGATCACGACTTTGATCACCACGACGCCGAGCACCGACCATGAAACGCCGGTGTTGAAGAGCGGGTCGACGCCGAGGAGATGGCTCATCGCAACGTTTCCACACGCGCGTCGGTGATCGTCGCGTCAGCATCGATCAGTTCGGCCGCGCCCATCCCATCCGCGGAGAACTCGAGTCGTCCGATGCCGTCGGGTACACCGGCGTCGGGTTCGACCGCCACAAGGATCGATCCGCGATTGGAGGTGAGCCGCACCTGCGAGCCGGATTCGAGGCCCAACAGCGACGCGGCGTGCGGATTGATGCGCAGCGGGAACGGTCGACGCACGCGTTCGAGCACCGGCGCTTCGCTGACCATGCGTCCGTTGTCGTAGAGCCGGCGACCCACCACGAGGCGCAGAGCGTACGCGTCGCGCGGCGGTACGACGACGTCCGCCACGACGCCGTCCCACGTCCACAGTTCGGGGGCCGCATCGTCGGGCTCGACGACATCGGTCGCGGCCTCACCTTCGACCTTGATCGGATCCCACGAGGTTCCCGACCCGTCGTCGGCCAGGATCGACAGCGCCCTCGTGCGCAAGACCACCTCGTCGTGGTGGTCCCGAAGCGGGAGCACGACGCCGTCGCGGGCGCGTCGCAGCAACGCGGCGTCGACTCCGGCCAGCGCCGGCGCGACCCGGGCCAGTTCGTCGGTGACCTCATCGACGGTGGCGAAGTCGAAGTCGGTACCGAGCCGAACCGCGAGCTCGCCGGCAATTCGCCAGTCGTCCATGGCTGCGCCCTCGGGCGCGACGTTGCGGCCGACGCGTTGGACTCGGCCTTCCAGATTGGTGATGCTGCCGGTCTTCTCGCCCCAAAGGGTGCAGGGCAGCACAACTTCGGCAGGTGCCGACGACCCCGTCAGGAACGCTCCGACGGCGACGATGTGCTTCGCGCCCGCGATCGCGCGTCGAGCGAGCTGCGCGTCCGGGAAATCGGCGACGGGATCGCAACCGAAGATCACGAGCACTTCGAGGGTTCCGGCCGCGCTCGCCTGCAGAATGCCGCGCGCGTCGAGTCCTTTGGCCCGAGGCACGCGGCTGCCCCACGCGGACTGAAACCAATCGCGACCGGCCTCGAGCGAGACCCGGCCAGGCAAAAAGCCGGGTACGAGACCCGAGTCGATCGCGCCGTGCACGTTGCCGCGACGCAACGCGGAAAGGAACAACACGTCGGGAACGTCGCGCAGCGCCCGCGCCTGGTGCATCGCGACGCCGCTCGACTCCGCGAGCGACGGGCGACCGAACACCACCACGACCGGTCCGGGACGATCGCCGCGCGCTCGGCTGATCTGCTCGAGCGCGCCGGCGCCGATCTGCTCGCCCGGCATCGAACGCGAGATCGCGGTCGCATGCTCGGTGAGTCCATGCGAAACGGCCGCGAGGTCGACGAGCGGCACTCCCAACTCGAGCGCCGCGCGGCGCACCCGCAGGTGCAGGACCGGCAGCTCCTCCTCGAGATCGGGACCGAGGAGCACGATTGCCGACGCACGATCGCAGTCGGCGATCTGGGCCCGTGGGAGCCCGATGACAGCTTCGGCGGGGAGACCGTCGCCCATTTGGGCGTCGACGTTGTCGGTGCCGATCACACCTTTCATCAACCGTGCGAACGCGTACGAGTCCTCGTTGGTACTGCGCGCACCGCCGAGCAGTGCGATCGAGTCGGGGCCGTGATGTTCGAGCGCGTCTCGCAGCAAGGCTGCCGCGGCGTCGAGGGCATCGGGCCACGAAACCTGGCGGAGCTCACCGCCGACGCGACGATGCGGTTCGAGCACCCGCCGTTCGGAGTGCACCCACTCGATGCCGTATCGGCCTTTGTCGCACAGCCACCCGTGATTGACGGGCTCGGAGTCGACTCCGAGCAGTCTGACGAGTCGGTTCGACGACGACTGCAGTGCTCCCCGGCACTGCACTGCGCATGTGTTGCAGGACGTCTCGACCGTCTCGAGATCCCACGGTCGCGCTTTGAAACGGTACTGACGAGCAGTGAGCGCGCCGACCGGACAGATCTGGACAGTGTTGCCTGAGAAGTATGAATCGAACGGCTGGTCGGTGAAGTTCAGCACCTGCATGCGATCGCCTCGCTCGACGAAGTCGATCAGCGGGTCGCCCGCGATCTCCTCGGCGAAGCGGGTGCAGCGCCCGCATTGAATGCAACGTTCCCGGTCGAGCAGGACCAAGTCGCTGAGCTGGATCGGCTTCTCGAAATGGCGTTTCTCCTCCACGAAGCGCGACTCGCCGGGCCCGAACGCCAACGTCTGGTCCTGGAGCGGGCATTCGCCGCCACGGTCGCAGACCGGACAATCGAGCGGATGGTTCACGAGCAGGAACTCGAGCACGCCGTCTTGAATTTTCTTCACGGCGTCGCTCTGCGTGTTGCAGACCATCCCTTCGGCAACCGGGGTGGTGCATGCGGGCGGAAAGCCGCGCACGCCTTCCACTTCGACGAGACACATGCGGCACATGCCGACCGGTTTCATGCGCTCATGCCAACAGAACCGCGGGATGTAGACACCGTGGTCCTGGGCGGCCTTGATCAGCAGGTCGCCCTTGGTCGCCTCGAACGTGACCCCGTCGACCGTGACGGTGACGGTGTCCTTGGCGACCTCCGCTTTCGGTTCAGTCGATGTCACGCTGGCACTCCCGCCCGGTAACGCGCTTCGATCTCGGCACGGAAATATCGATGCAGGCTGGCGACGCTGCTCACGACCGAGGGCCCGAGCGGACAGATCGTCGTCTGGATGAACGGCGCGTTCATCACTCCGGGCGAGATGTTGCCACCGATGTCGAAGAGTAGATCGAGATCCTCAGCTCGCCCCAGGCCGTGGGACATGCGATACAGCACTTTCTCGACCCAGCCGGTTCCTTCGCGACACGGCGTGCACTTGCCGCATGATTCGTGCGCGAAGAACTTCGCGAGCCTCCACGCGACGAGGAGCGGGTCGACGGTTTCGTCGAACACCATGACCGCACCCGAACCCAGCATGACGTTGTAGGTCTGCTGCACAAAATCCATGTCGAGCGGGGCGTCGAGATGTTCGTCGCTTCCGGTCAGCCACTGCGACGACGCTCCGCCGGGGATGAAGAACTTCACGTCGCGGTCGCCTCGGATTCCGCCGGCGATGCCGTAGATGAGATCTCGGAACGTGCAACCGAGCTCAACCTCATAGTTGCCTGGACGATTGACATGGCCCGACACCGAGAACAGTCGGGTGCCGGTCGATCGATTGACGCCGAGTTTCGCGTATTCCGCGCCGCCCATGGCGACGATATGCGGCACCGTGGAAAGCGTTTCGACGTTGTTGACGACGGTCGGCTTCGCGTACAGGCCGGCGATTGCCGGGAACGGCGGCCGGATTCGAGGCATGCCCCGTTCGCCTTCGAGCGATTCGAGCAGGGCGGTCTCCTCGCCGCAGATGTACGCGCCCGCGCCCCGGTGCACGACGATGTCGAGATCGAAGCCGGAACCTTGAATGTTCGCGCCGAGCAGGCCTTTGGCCTTGGCGTCCGCGATGGCTTGGGTCAGCCGTTCGTACCCGAGCGCGAATTCGCCGCGTAGGTACACGAACGCGACATTGCATTGGATCGCGAAGGCTGCGATGGCGATGCCTTCGACCAACTGATGCGGATCGCGCTCGACGAGCATGCGGTCCTTAAAGGTCGATGGTTCGCCCTCGTCGGCGTTGATCACGAGATAGCGCGGGAACGAGTCCGCGGGCAGGAACGACCACTTCTGCGCGGTCGGGAATCCGGCGCCGCCGCGGCCGCGCAGGCCGGACAGTTTCACCTGTTCGGCCACGTCGGCGCGGTCGTCGGCGGCGAGCACCGCGCGCAGCGAGTCGTATGCGCCGCTCGCGAGCGCACCGTCCACCGTCCACGAGTCGTCGGGACGATCGTGCAACCGCTTGGTGACGATGCGGGTCTCGGTAATCATGCGCGTGGGGCCTTTGGTCTTCCATCACGGAGGAGCCGTCGAACTCGACCCCGGCCAACGGCCGGCGGCTGACCGGAGGCCATCAGACCGTCGATCCCGACGTCGTGCGCGGCTGGCGCGCACCGGTCCGGTATTCCTCGACCACCCGCTGCGCCGACTCGCGTGTCAGCCGTTCGTGGAACTCGTAGTTGACCTGCATCGAAGGCGCCCCGCCGCACGCGGCCAGGCACTCGACTTCCTCGACGGTCACATCAGGATCGGTTGCGTAGTGCGCCTCGAGATGTTCGAGGATCTCGGGGCCGCCGGTCACCAGACAGGTCACGTTCGTGCAGACCGACACGACCAACTTTCCGCACGGGCGGCGCTTGAACATCGTGTAGAACGAACACGTGCCCTGAACTTCGGCCGAGGTCACGCCGGTGAGTTCCGCGATCTCATCCATCGCTTCGTTGCTGAGCCATCCGTGTTGGTCCTGCGCAAGATGGGCGAGGGGCAGAATCGCCGACTTCGCTCGGGGATAGCGCGCCACGATCTCCTTCGCGCGCTGACGATTCGGTTCGGTGAAGAACGTCATGACCTACCCGCCCCCCAGCATTCGCGAGCAGCGCTCGGCGCCGGGCAGGTTCTCTTCGGCCGTCATCGATCCACCTCGCCCATGATCGGATCGACGCTAGAGACAATTGCGACCGCGTCGGCGACCAGGCTGCCGGTGCCCATCGGTTCGATGCTTTGCAGGTTGTAGAACGACGGTCCGCGAATGTGCATGCGAACCGGCTTTCCGGAGCCGTCGCTCACCATGTAGCAGCCGATCTCGCCGCGCGGCGACTCGATCGCGACGTAGGTCTCACCGGCGGGCACCTTGAAGCCCTCCGTGAAGAGCTTGAAGTGGTGGATCAGCGCTTCCATCGACTCGTCGATCCGGGCCCGCGGCGGCGGCGTGAGCTTCTTGTCCTGCACCCGGTAGTCCCCGGCCGGCATGCGCTCGACACATTGGCGCACGATCTTGATCGACTCGAAGATCTCGGCCAGCCGCAGCCGGTAGCGGTCGAACACGTCGCCGGTCGCGCCGTACACGACGTCGAAGTCGACCTCGTCGTAGGCGAGATACGGCTGGGCTTTGCGTAGATCCCACGCGAATCCGGTCGAACGCAGGATCGGGCCGGTGATGCTGCGCGCCAGGCATTCCTCCGTGGTGATGAGGCCGATGCCGACGGTGCGCTCCCGCCAAATCGGATTCTCCGACAGCAGTTCGTCGTACTCGCCGGCGCCGTGCTCCACCGCTTTGCACAGCTCGAGGACGCGTTCCTGCCAACCGTCGGGAAGGTCGGCGGCGACGCCGCCCGGACGGATGAAGTTGTGATTCATGCGCAAGCCGGTCACGAACTCGAGGTAGCGAAGGACCTCCTCGCGTTCACGCCAGCCGTACAGCATCATCGACACGGCACCAATGTCCATGCCGTTCGTCGCCTGGAACAGCAAATGCGACGACATACGGTTGAGTTCGACGAGCATCATTCGGATCCAGGTCGCGCGCGGCGTGACCTCGATGTCGAGCAATCGTTCGACCGCCATGCTGTAGACGAGCTCGTTCGACAGCGGTGCCGCGTAGTCCATCCGCGTCACGTTGGTGCCGCCCTGGACGTAGGTGAGCTCCTCGGCCGTCTTCTCCATGCCGGTGTGCAAATAGCCGATGACCGGCTTGACCCGTAGCACCTCTTCGGAATCGAGCTCCATCATCAAGCGGAGCACCCCGTGCGTCGACGGGTGCTGCGGACCCATGTTGATGATCATCGTGTCGTCGAGCGGGTCTTCGGGCCACATACCGCCGCCCGTCAGCACAACCTCTTGCGTGCGTGTCCGCGGCTGCAACTCCTGTGCGCCTTCGGACGTCTGACGCTCCAGACGTACTTCCTCGACCAGCTCTTCGTCGCTGCTGATTTCACTCATCGCGTTCGCTCATCTGGGATGCGGGTCTCCCTTGAACGTGACGGGGACACGCGCGGGCGGGTAGTCCTTGCGGAGCGGATGGCCGTCCCAGTCGTCGGGCATGAGGATCCGGGTGAGCTCGGGATGGCCGACGAAGTCGATACCGAAAAGGTCGAAGGTTTCGCGTTCGGGAAAGTTCGTTCCCGGATACACGGCCGTGAGCGACGGCACGCTGAGATCGTCGGCGGGCACCTCGCAGATCACGCGCACGCGGCGGTTGCGGACATGGGACAAGAAGTTGGCGACCACCTCGTAACGTTCGAGCTTGAGCCCGTTCGGGGCGTGGCGCACGCCGTCGAGCAGATGGTCGGTCGCGGCGATGTCGACACACATCGTGAACTGCTGCTCGTCGCGCAACACGCGCGCCACGTCGGCGAACACCGATCGGTCGACGTATACGACCGCCTGGCCATGGCTGCGAAGGAAACGCGACTCTGGGAAGCGGTCGATGATCGCAGCCGCAACTTCATCGTCGGGTTTCGGGTCGGGCGGCTCGGGCTGGCCCTCGTGCACGTCTTCACGAGCGTCGTCGTCGGCCATCGTCGTCTCGGTCCCGCCCGCCGATTCAGTTCCCCGCCGGCGCCGGCGCGGAAGTGTCGAGCTGGATCGCGGCGCCGCCCGTCGGTGAAACCTGGCGGCGGCGGAGCAACTCACCGGTACGGATCTGGTCGTGCAGCGTGAGGATGCCGTGCATCAGTGTCTCCGGCCCGGGAGGGCACCCGGGCACGTACACATCGACGGGGACAATCTGATCGACGCCCTGCACGATCGCATAGTTGTTGAACATGCCGCCGCTGCTGGCGCACACACCCATCGAGATGACCCACTTGGGCTCGACCATCTGGTCGTACACCTGGCGCAACACCGGTGCCATCTTCTGCGAGACGCGCCCGGCGACGATCATCAGGTCAGCTTGACGCGGGCTCGCGCGGAAGACCTCCATGCCGAACCGTGCGAGGTCGTAATGCGCGGCGCCGGTTGCCATCATCTCGAGCGCGCAACATGCGAGGCCGAACGTCGCCGGGAACACCGAGTTGCGCCGACCCCAACGCACAACGTCTTCGAGACGGGCGGTCATGAAGTTGTGGGGAATCTGGTCGAGCGGCATTACGCAGCCTCGCCGGTGTCGGCGAGCGGATCGACGGAGGGATCCAACACCGCCTCGCTCGTGCGCAGCAGCGGACCCGGGAACCGTTCGATCACGTCGCGCACCGGCGCCCACTCGAGTGCGCCGACCGACAGCAGGTACGCGAACGGGACGAGCAACGCGAGGACGAACGCCGTCATCGCGACCAACCCGAACAGGCCCAGGCCGCGGAACACGACGGAGAACGGATAGAGGAAGACGATCTCGACGTCGAGCACGATGAAGCTCATCGCAACCAGGTAGAACTTGACCGGGAACCGTTCGGTCTTTTCGGTGCCCTCGGGAACGATTCCGCACTCGTACGGCGCTTGCTTCGCCGCGTTGGCGCGTTGGCGTACGAGGAACTGGGACGCAACGAACGAAAAAAATACGAAAGCAACGACGAGCACGGCCATCACGAGGATCGGCAGGTAGTCGCTCATCCACTCACCTGCGTGCTCACCTGCGCATGCGCGCCTCGGCCAGGGACGAAGCGGAGGCTATCCGAACCGCCGGGCGCGACGTCGCGGTCCGCGCTCGTGGCGTCGTCAGCGTGTCACGATCCCTCGGGTACGAGCCGGACGATCGCGGCCACCGCGCGGTAGGCGGCCTCGGCCGGCCCGAGCTCCTCGGGCCGCATCAGGTTGGCCATGATCCGCAACACCCATTCCATGAGGGTGCGGCTCCGCATGCCAACGCGGGTGAGTTCGCGCATCACTGCCGGGTTGCCGATCGCGCGCACAAAGGTACGAGCGACCTTGAAATAGAGGCCGTACACCTCGTCGAGCCGTTCCGAGTAGGTCTCGAGGGCGACATCGTCGCCGGTCAGTAACGCAAGGTCGACGGCGTCGGCGGCAAGCCGTCCGGTCTCGTAGGCGAGGGAGATTCCTTCGCCGTTGAACGGATTGACCGAGCCGGCCGCGTCGCCGACCACGAGATACCTCGACCCCACCCGCGGGGTCACCGACCCGCCCGTCGGGAGGCGGCCCCCGGTGGGAGGGCCGGTTGCAGTCTTCGGCGAGATGCCCCACCGGGGTGGAGCGGTCGCGCAGAACGCGTCCATCAAATGGGTCGTATTCACGTTCTTCCAGCCGGTGAAGGTCGACAGCAGGCCCACTCCGACGTTCACCGTTCCGTCACCAACCGGAAATATCCACCCATATCCTGGCAAATGGTTCCCGTCGCGGTCGCGGAGGTCGAGATGGCTTTCGATCCACGGATCGTCGTGGAGCGGACTGGTGAAGTAGCCGCGGATCGCCATCCCCAGCGGATAGGTCCGGTTGCGGGCCGTGCCCAGGGCCCGGCCGAACCGCGAGTTGGCGCCGTCGGCGACGATCACGTACCGGGCCCGCAGCGCGTGGGTCGTTCCGACGTCGTTGTCGTGCACCATCGCGCCGGTGACCAGGCCGTTCTCGATCAGCGGTTCCGTGGCTTCGGTCGCCGCCAACAGCGTGGCGCCCGCTTTCACCGCACGTTGGGCCACCATGTCGTCGAGCTCGTTTCGTCTCACGACGTAGCCGTACCGCGGAAAGTCGGGATGATCGGGCCAGGCCAGCTCGAGGGTGATGCCGTGCGCGATCGAGCGCAGCCCGTCGAAACGTTGAAACTCGCCCAGCTGGTCGGCCAGGCCCATGTCGTGCAGTTGGCGCACCGCCCGGGGCGTGAGGCCGTCGCCGCAGGTTTTTTCCCGCGGGAAACGCTTCTTGTCGACCACCACGACCTGGTGTCCGAGGGTCGCGAGCCAATAGGCGGCCGACGCCCCCGACGGCCCGGCGCCCACCACGAGCACATCGACGGGCGGGTCCGCGGGTTGGCTCACCACGCCATACTCACATGTGGTGTCGTCCAGGGCCGCACCGGCAAATTTTTCCGGCCCGGCCCTGACGCGCGATGTGCCCAGGCCCGATCTAGCGTGGTAGCAAGAACTTCGCGCCCGCTTCCCGACAAGGAGCGCCCGGGCCCATGCCCAACATCCACGTGAGCATGCTCGCCGTGCACGTGCCAAACGTGCTGCCGAAGTACGTCCCGTGGATCGACTTCGCCAAACACCGGGGCTTCTACGTCGACTCGCATTCGCAGTGGATACGCCACGCGGGCCGCGGGATCTGGTGGACGCTGCTCTTCGCGATCGGCCTCAGCATCGGGTACCGGATGACGAAGAAACCCAAGCCGGCCGAGCCAGCCACCTGGGCGCAGACAATTCTCGGAGCGCTCGGCGTGTGGGCGATGATGGCGTTGGGTTACGGCACCATCCCCCACGAGTGGCTGACCTTCGCCAACTCGTACCTCAACTTCAACACTGCGACGTTCGTGATGACCAAGAACCGGTTCATCCATTTCGACATCACCCGCTCGATCGTGGGTGACGTCGGCGTGACCGTCATCTACGGCATCGTGCTGACCATCCAGCTCATCATGTTCGCCCGCTGGCAAAAACGCCCGGTGGCCGAACCAGACGATGGCACGGCCGCCACGGAAGCATCCGAGGGCGGCGGCCCGTTGTCGCGCCTGCTCAGACGTCGAGAAAAGCGTGTGTCGGCCTACGGCCGCCCCGTCACGACGGCGGGAGACTGATGGCCAGGACCGATGCCAACCCGCCGATGCCGGAGTTCTCGACCTCGTACGTCTTGCAGGAGGTCGACCCGAAGTGGCTGACCCAAGCGGTCAAGCCCAAGCAGTTCCTGCACATCGACCAGGCCGAATGCATCCTCTGCGAAGGTTGCGTCGACATCTGTCCGTGGAAGTGCATCCACATGCTCTCCAACGACGCGATCGACGAAGCCGTCAACGCCGACCAGCCCGGCGACGACCCGAAAGACCATGTGTTCTTCGTGGTCGACGAAGACGTCTGCACGCGGTGCGCACTGTGCGTCGACCGGTGCCCCACGGGTGTCATCATCCTCGGCAAGGTCACCGACCAGTGGGGCGACGGCGACCCGAACGAACGAACCAACCGACACGGCTACGCCTACGGCGTCCGCTTCTAACCGGGAGATAGGAAGCTCGGGTGGCGAACGGAAACGGGAGCAGCAACGGAAACGGCCACCGGCCGAAGATCGCGGAGCGTGTCGCCGCGGTTGGCGACAAGACGCGCTCGTCGCAGGCGTGGAACTCGATCTTCCGGCCCGGCTCGATCTACCGCAAGGGTTACACCGACAGTCCCCGTAACCGCTCGTACGTGATCATGAACAACGTGCTGTACCACCTCCACCCCGTGAAGGTGAAACGGCACGCAGTGAAGGTCTCCTACACGTTGTGCCTCGGAGGCCTGTCGTTCTTCTTGTTCATTCTGCTCACGGTCACCGGCATCTTCTTGATGTTCTTCTACCGACCGACCGTGACCGACGCCTACGCAAACGTGCAGAACCTCGAGACCGCCGTCGCGTTCGGTTCACTGGTACGAAATATGCACCGATGGGCGGCGCACCTCATGGTGCTGTCCGTCTTCTTGCACATGGCGCGTGTCTTCTACCACGGCGCCTACAAGTCGCCGCGGGAGTTCAACTGGGTGATCGGCATCATCTTGTTGACCCTCACCCTGCTGCTCTCGTTCACCGGTTACCTGCTCCCGTGGGACCAGCTGTCGTTGTGGGCTGTGACCGTCGGGACGAACATGATGGGATACACGCCGGTCTTCGGGAGCTCGGTCAACTACGTCCTGCTCGGATCGAGAACGATCAGCGGAGACACGCTGCTGCGCTGGTATGTGCTGCACGTGTTGATGTTGCCGTTCGTGATCGTGATCTTCATGGCCGTCCACTTCTGGAGAGTCCGCAAAGACGGCGGCATCTCCGGGCCGCTGTAGCGCGAAGGGAGGCGAAACCACGTGGCCGACGAAGTCCCCGAACATCTCCTCAGGCGCAGCCGCGAGCGCCGCAAGGCGCTCGGCCTTCCCGTAGAGGGCGACGACGGCGACGCCGAGAGCGCGTCCGACGCACCCGAGGCCGACGCCGCAACCTCCGAGCCGGCCGAAGAAGTCGCGGCCGTCGCAGCCGACAGCGGCGACGCGATCACCGAGGACAAAGGCGGAGTGCCCGCGCACCTCCTCGAACGCTCGCGGCGACGCAAAGCTGCGCTCGCGGGCGGAGGCGGCGACGTCGCACCGGCCGCAGCGGGCGCAGGCGGCGGTGCCGCACGCGCCGCGACCGCGGTCGCGGCGCCGGCCCCGACCGGGACCGGCCCCGGCGGCCATACGCAACGGCTGCTCACAGTCGTGAAGTCGGGTTCAATCCAACAGACGCGCGCCGAGGCCCAGGACAAGGTCCACGTGTGGCCCCATCTGCTCGTGCTCGAGTTCGCGTCGATCCTGTCGTTGATGGCGTTCCTCACCGTGTTCTCAGCGCTGGTCAAAGCTCCGCTGCTCGGCCTCGCCGACGTGAACAGCACACCGAACCCGTCGAAGGCGCCGTGGTACTTCCTCGGACTGCAAGAACTGCTGAAGATGTTCAACCCGGCTGTCGCCGGTGTGTTGATTCCCGGTATCGCGCTCGGGTTGCTCGCGATCACGCCGTACATAGACAAGAACCCGTCGCACAAACCCGAGGACCGGAAGTTCGCGATCACGATGATGTCGATGTTCTTGATGATGTGGGCGACGCTCGTCATCATCGGATGTTTCTTCCGCGGACCTGGATTCAACTTCGTGTTCCCGTGGGACAAACAAGGAATATTCTTCGAGCTGTAGGAGCTGTGCGATGGCAGTCGCCATCCCGATTATTGTCATCCTCGCCGTCGCGGTCGGCACGACCATCGTGCTCGCCGCGAATCGTCAGCGCGGCACGACCGGCTTGCTGTCGCGCGAGACGCGCCGGCGCGACACGGGCGATGAATCGGTGCCGACTGCTGAGCTGTCAACGTCGACCGAACTTGAGACCGCCGGCCGCGAACGGGCGGACGACACACGCGCCACCTATGAGAACGTGCCGGCGGCCCGTGGACGCGGCGACGTCACACGCTGGGAGCCGGTCGATGAGGAGGAGCTCGGCGTCGCCCGCCGACAGTTCCTCAACCGGGGGTTGGGCCTGCTCGTCGGGTTTTCGCTCGCGGGCTTCGGTGCCGCATGCCTCGGGTTTTTGTGGCCGACCGGTTCGTCGGGCTTCGGCGGCAAGATCGGGGCCGGCAAGACCAGCGACATCATCACGTATGTCACGTCGCACGCCGCGCCGTTCTACGTTCCCGAGGCGCGTGCCTACGTCCAGCAGTATCCGGCCGTGGATCTCCCGGCTGCGAAGAAGGTCTACAGCGCGGTGACCTATGCGGGTATGGAGGCGGGTTTCATCGCGCTGTATCAGCGTTGTGTGCACCTGGGTTGTCGCGTGCCGTGGTGCCAGACGTCGCAGTGGTTCGAATGTCCGTGCCACGGCTCGAAATACAACCGTGTCGGCGAGAAGAAAGCCGGGCCGGCACCTCGGGGCCTCGACCGGTTCGCGATCATCGTGGGTGGCGGAATGTTGACGATCAACACCGGCGACATCGAGCTCGGACCGCCGATCGGCACGAACACGACGGGCCAGCAACAGGAAGGACCGCTTTGCGTCTGATCAGCACTCATCGTCGCGAACCCGAGGCGATGGATGCCGCGTGGAGTGTGTCGTGACTGTTCGCCACGTTCTCATCGCGCTGAACTTCGTCGCGGTCCTCGCGATCATCGTCTATGTGATCTGGGCGGTGCTGTCACCCAAGCGCGCCTCCAACGAGACGCTGCCCGCCAATCGCACGCCGTTCCTCGCCGACGACGAACTTGAAAGTCGCCGCCTCGAACGCGTGCAGGGTTGGGCGCTGCTGTTCGCGGCAATCGTCGCGGTTGCGCTGCCGTTGTACTGGCTGCATGAGCCCTCCCGGCAGAAGGAGTCGGTCAACTACTTCGAAAAGAACGCGGTTTCCCGCGGCGAGGTCCTGTTCTCGAACTCGGCGATGAACACCTACGACCCGACCAATTCGCTGCAATGCGCCAACTGCCACGGCGTCTCGGGTGGGGGCGGTCAGGTCCCGACGTTCGTCAACGGCGAGGCCGTGATCTGGCAGGCGCCGCCGCTCAACACGGTGTTCGAACGCTTCGAGGAAGATCCTGACTGCGCGATGCCGGTCGACGACCAACCCGACGGCACCATCTGCGACATCACCGACATCATCACCTACGGCCGGCCCGGCACACCGATGCAGGGGTGGGGTGTCGCCGGCGGCGGCCCGAAGAATGTGCAATCGATCCAGGACCTCGTCGCGTACTTGCGCACCATCCAGCTGACACCGGCGCAGATCCACGCGGAGGAGGCGGCCAACATCACCGCGGCGCGGTCCACCGATCCCAATACCGTCTGCCCGCAGTACGTCACGTGCCCGGTCGTGCAAGAAGACGCGGCACGGACGACCCTCAATACCGATACCAAGGCCTTCGATGCCGATCGCACCGCGCTCCAAGCGGCCCTCAAGCAACCGGACGCGACCGATGCCCAACTCACCGCGACGTGCAACTCGATCATCGCCGAAGTGAAGACCGACCCGAAAATGGTGATTCCGGCCCAAGCCGACGCGTGTGGGACGTACACAACGGCCGCGGCGCTCGTCACGACCGACAAGAACGCGTTGGCCTGGACCATCAGCTGGGTGGCACGCCGCGTGAACGTGAGCGACGGGCAGATCCTGTTCGAGGCGAACTGCGCGCGGTGCCACACCCAGGGCTGGTCGACCTTCGATTCGGCTGTTCCGCCCGATCAGCCGGGCGGCATCGACGGGCTCGGCCCACCGGCCGGCGGTGGTGGCATCGGCGGTGGTATCGGCCCTAATCTCCGCAACGGTGACGAGATTCGCCGCTTCGGCAACGACCTGTCGGGCGGCTTCGCGGCGCAGGTCAGTTTCGTGATGACCGGGTCGATGCCGTTCAAGGCGTACGGCAATGCCGGCATCGGATCGGGACGCATGCCAGGCTTTGCGAACATGCTGACAAAAGATCAGATTTCAGAGATCGTGAGCTACGAGCGGTATTGCGTCGACTCGTCGACGTTCCTTGCGACCGAGCCGGCGTGCGCGACTCCGACGACGTCGGAGGTGGCGCCGACCACAACGACGACCGTGAAAGCGGCTGGATGACACGATGCTGACGCACTTCGTCGCCGAGATCGTAGAAGGCCCCGCTCACCCCAACCTGTGGAATCCGACCATCCTCGGGGTCCTCGTGGTCCTGTCCGCGATCGGCCTGTTCTGCGGGTCGACGTACCTGCTGCTCGCAACCAATCTCGGTGCGCGGCTCGGGTTCCTCGTCGCGTTCGCGTCGCTGACCGGGTTCTTGGTGATACTCACCTCGCTGTGGCTCACGTCGGGCAACAGCGGCATCGACCCGCCGCACGGTATCTCGCCGTCATGGTCGGTGGTCGAGGTCGTCAGCACCCCAGCACAGTCGAAGATCCCCGCCATACGTGACATCGCCGCGAAAGGCACACTCGCCAGCGAAGTCCAACTCGGCAACCTCCGCCCGGCCATGGACGCGGCGCTGGTGACCGCGGCCCCGATCGCGGGCGTGACCCCGACGCCGCAGCCGTTCTCCAAGTTCGCGGCGTCGCTCGACTATCTCACCGACTTCCCCGGCTACAAGACGTACCTGCTCGGCGGCGGCACCAAGGACCTGTTCTGGCACAACCACGAGTACGCGGCCGCGCAGTTCTGCCCGACCGAGGCGAACACGCCAGCCGGCGCGGTACCCGCCTGCGACCCGTTGCAACCGACGGGGTACGCGATCATGAGTTACAACTTCGGTTCGTTGCGCGAGCCCGTCGTGTTCCAGTTCTGGATTCCGTCACTGCTCTTGTTCGGGCTGTCGCTGCTCGGCCTGCACTGGTACGAAATCGACGAGCGCAAGCGCAAGAAGGCCGCGCTCGCACCGGTGCCGGTCCCGACACCGGGCGCCTAGGAGGTCCCGCATGGTTCTCGCGCAGCAGCTCATCGACGCGAGTAAAGAAGGCGGCGCCGCGTTCCTCGCCTTCGCGATCATGGTGTTCCTGTTTGCCGGCTCGCTGTTCTACATGGACAAGGTGCGACGCCGCCGCGATGACCGAGGCCGTTAACCCACGGCCGGTACCGTCGACGCGACGACATCCGTCGCGACTGTCGGGAACACATCTCCGTAGCTGAACCGCGCGCCGCGTCCGCCCCGGACGGCAGCGAAACCGGCGCAGGGCCGGCGCACGCGACCGGGATCCGGCGCAGCACACCCGCAACGTCGCTGACCGTTCGGCGCTCGCCGACCGCACACTCGAACGGACCGGTCGTGCATTGCTGTCGTGACGTGCGAACGTTCGGGAATCGGACGTTGTCGAACCTGACCGCCCACCGCGACGCAGACCGGCCGCCGCACACGAGCTGCGCGGGGGACCGGTTCCGTTGCCGACGACGACCCAGCCCGAACGTCAGGCGCGTTTCACGCTCTCGGCCGCCAACGCGACGGTGCGGTCGATGTCGGCGTCGGTGTGGGCGAGGCTCGGGAACAGCGTCTCATAGCCGCTCGGGGCGACGTACACGCCGCGGTCGAGCAGGCCGTGGAACCAGGCCGCGTACCGTGCATGGTCGGCGCCGCGGGCGTCGTGGTAGTTGCGCACCGGCGACGACGCAAAGAACGCTCCGACGAGCGTGAACGCCCGCGTGACCTGCGCGGCGACGCCGGCCGCCGCGAACGCGGCACGCAGTCCGGCCTCGAATCGTTCGGCGGTCCCCTCGAGCGTGTCGTAGGCGTTGACATCGAGACGCTCGAGTACGGCAAGTCCGGCCGCGGTGGCCAACGGATTCCCGGACAACGTCCCGGCTTGGTAGACCGGTCCGAGCGGCGCGAGCTCGTCCATCACCGCCGCGGGTCCGCCGACCGCGGCCAACGGCAACCCTCCGCCCACGACCTTGCCGAAGATCGACAGGTCGGGCGTGATCGCGAACCGTTCCTGCGCGCCGCCGAACCCCACTCGGAAGCCGGTAATCACCTCGTCGAACACGAGCAGTGCGCCGAGGTGCGTGCATCGGTCGCGCAGTCCCTGCAGGAACCCGGCGTCGGGCGGCACGAGACCCATGTTCGCGGCGATGGGTTCGACGACCATCGCGGCGGTCTGCGATCCGTGCTCGGTGAGCGCACCGTCGAGGGCGTCGAGGTCGTTGTAGGGAACGACGACCGTGTCGGCGACCGTGCCCAGAGTCACGCCGGCCGATCCGGGAAGTCCCAATGTCGCGACGCCACTTCCGGCCTGTGCCAGCAGCGAGTCGACATGGCCGTGGTAGCAGCCTGCGAATTTCACGATCTTCGACCGGCCCGTCACCCCGCGGGCGAGCCGAACGGCCGTCATCGCGGCCTCCGTACCCGACGACACGAGCCGGACCTTGTCGACCGACGGGACACGCGCGCAGATCGCTTCGGCCAGTTCGACCTCGCGTGCGGTGGGCGTGCCGAACGACGTGCCGTCGGCCGCGGCTCGTTGCACCGCCTCGACGACCGCCGGATGTGCGTGACCGAGGATCGAAGCGCCCCACGACTGCACGTAGTCGAGGTACTCGCGGCCGTCGGTGTCGACGAGGAAGGCGCCGTGGGCGCGAGCCACGAAGAACGGTTCGCCACCGACCGCCCCGAATGCCCGCACCGGAGAGTTGACGCCACCAGGAATAGACCCCGCGGCCCGCTCGAACCACGAGGCTGATCCCGCGGCCGACGCCGCGTTCGGCCCGGTCGGCCGGGCCGTCATTTCGCCGCCCGGCCGGGAGGTCGTCTCACGAGTGTTGGACGAGCTCTGCGACCTCGCGGGCGAAGTAGGTGACGACGATGTCGGCTCCGGCGCGCTTGATCGCGAGCAGGTGTTCCAAGGCGGTCGCGGTTCCGTCGAGCCAGCCGAGCTGCGCGGCGGCTTTCACCATCGCGTACTCGCCGCTCACGTGGTACGCGGCGACGGGAACGTCGAACGAGTTCCGGATCTGCGCGATGACGTCGAGGTACGCCAGGGCCGGTTTCACCATCACCATGTCCGCGCCCTCTTCGACGTCGAGCGCGACTTCGGCGATCGCCTCCCGTGCGTTCGCCGAGTCCATCTGGTATCCGCGGCGGTCACCGAACTGCGGTGCGCATTCGGCCGCGTCGCGGAACGGCCCGTACAGCGCGGAGGCGTACTTCGCGGCGTACGCGAGGATCGCCACGTGCGAGTTCCCGGTGCTGTCGAGCGCATGACGGATCGCGCCGACCTGGCCGTCCATCATCCCCGACGGTGCGATCACATCCGCGCCGGCGGTGGCCTGCGCGACCGCGATGGTCGCGTATCGTTCGAGGGTCGCGTCGTTGTCGACCTGACCGTCGCTCGTGAGCAGACCGCAATGTCCGTGGTCGGTGTACTCGTCGAGGCAGTCGTCGGCCATCAACACGAGCGCGTCGCCGACTTCGTCGCGCAGTGTTCGTAACGCGGTCTGCACGACCCCGTCGGTCGCGTCGGCTTGCGAGCCGCGCGCATCTTTGTGTTCGGGGATACCGAACAACATGACGGCCGGTACGCCGAGGTCGGCCAGTGCGTGCACCTCTTTGCGGAGGCTTTCTTGGGTGTGTTGTACGACACCCGGCATCGATGCCACCGGCTCGGGGGCGTCGATTCCTTCTTTCACGAACAGGGGGGCGACGAGGTCGTCGACCCGCACTCGGTGTTCGGCCACCAGCCGCCGCAACGCGGGGGTGCGCCGCAGACGGCGCATCCGATGTTCGGGAAATGACACGCTGTGATGGTACCGGTCAGCGCCGGTCGAACTCTGCGCCGCCGAGCCGCGCGACCAAGAGGTCGACGAGCCCGTCGAGCGTGTGCGGATCGGCCTCGGCGTCGACGCGCAGCCCGCGCTCGACTGCGGTGGCGGACGTGACCGGACCGATCGACACGACGGCCGGACACGGGTCGAGCGGCCCGATCGCGTCGCAGAAGTTCGTGACCGTCGATGACGACGTGAAGGTGACGGCGTCGACGCCGCCCGCACGCAGGCAGTCGAGCGCGGCCGGGTCGGGCACCACCGCGACAGTGCGGTAGACCGCGAGGATGTCGACGGTGTAGCCGCGGGCGGTGAGGCCTTCGGGGAGCACGTCGCGCGCGGACGCCGCCCGTGCGATGAGCACCTTCGAGTCGGCCTGGTCGGGATCCGGGAACGCGGCCAGTAACGATTCGGCGACGAACCGTTCGGGGACGAGGTCGCCGCGGATGCCGCGCCGAGCGAGCGCGTCGTTGGTTCCGGGCCCGATGGAAGCGACGTGTGCGCGGGCGAGCGCCCGGGCGTCGAGCCCGGCGGGTGTGAGCCCGCGTTCGAAGAACGCGTCGACACCGTTGGCGGACGTGAACACCAACCATTCGTAACGGTCGAGCGCAGGCAACGCGAACTCGACCGGCTCGAACGCGATCGTGGGGAGCTCGATCACGTCGGCGCCCAGTTGTTCGAGGCGTCCTCGCAGTTCGCTGGCGTGCTCGCGGGCGCGGGTCACGACGATGCGACGTCCGAACAGCGGCCGGTGTTCGAACCAGCCGAGATCGAGGCCCGCCACGTCGCCGATCACAATCGCGCTCGGGGACTCGATTGCGAGCTGCGCGATCGTCGCGAGCGTCGCGCGTACGGTCTGCTGTTCGGGCCGGGTACCCCAGCGCACCGCCGCGACCGGAGTTGTGCCCGGACGGCCACCGGCGAGCAAGGCTTGGGCGATGTCGGCGGCGTGACCGGCGCCCATCAACACGACGAGCGTTCCGCCGGCTCGGGCGAGCGCCGCCCAATCGGTGTCGGGACCGGCCTTGGTGGGATCTTCGTGGCCGGTCACGATCGTCACGCTGGTCGACAAGCCGCGATGTGTCACTGGGATCCCTGCGTAGGCGGGCGCCGCGATCGCGCTCGTGACGCCGGGCACGACTTCGAACTCGATGCCGGCATCGCGGCACGCTTCGGCTTCTTCGCCGCCCCGCCCGAACACGAACGGGTCGCCGCCCTTCAAACGAACCACGTCGAGGCCGGCCGCGCCGCGCGCGACGAGGAGCTCGTTGATCTGTTCCTGCGCCATCGCGACGCGGCCTGGCGCTTTGCCGACATCGACGAGCTCGGCGCCCGCGGGGACGAATCCGAGCAGCGCGGGCGACGCGAGACGGTCGTAGACGACGACGTCGGCCTGTCGTAGCAGTTGCTCGCCGCGGCGGGTGAGCAGCCCCGGATCGCCGGGACCGGCACCGACCAGGTAGACCGTCATCTCGGAACGGAATTCATCGAGCTCGTTCCACGTCGAGCACCGAACGGCCGCCCTTCCCGTCGAGCAGGTCGACGGCTGCTGCGACACCGACCTCGATCGGATCCGATCCAGCGACCCGGGTGCGCAGCACGATATGCCCGTCGGCCGCGGCGAGCAGCGCGTCGAGGACGAGCTCACCGGTCGTTCGGTCGAAACGCGCGAGCGCTCCGCACGGCAGCGAGCAACCGCCGCCGAGCTCGGCGAGGTAGGCACGTTCGGCTCGAACTTCTGCGTGCGCGGTTCGGTCGTCGATTGCGGCCAGGCGCGCCTGCGTGCGCGGGTCGTCGGCTCGACATTCGACGCCGAGCGCGCCCTGCGCGGCTTGTGGCAGCATCACGGCGGGATCGAGCACCTCGCTGGCCTGGTCGCGCCGGCCGAGGCGATCGAGCGCCGCGACGGCGACGACGACGGCGTCGTGACCCTCTTCCGAACGTTTGCGCAGCCGTGTCTCGATACTGCCGCGCAACGGCGCGAAGACGAGGTCGGAGCGGGCGGCGGCGAGCTGGGCGCGTCGGCGGACAGATCCGGTGGCGATCCGGCCGCCGGTCGGAATGGATTCGAGCGACCCGCCGACGAGCGCGTCGCGCGGATCGCCACGTTCGGGGACGGAGGCGAGCACGAGGCCGTCGGCGGTGACCGACGGCAGATCTTTCGCGGAGTGAACCGCGAGATCTGCGCGTCCGTCCAGCACGGCTTGTTGGACCTCTTTGACGAAGACGCCGGTGCCGCCGATCGTGTGAAGGTCGGCGCGTTGGTCGCGGTCGCCGGCGGTGGTGACGAACACGTACTCGACCGGTTCGCGCAGCAGTGCGCCGACGCGTTCGGCCTGCCAGCGCGCGAGGGCGCTCGCGCGCGTCGCGATCCGGAGCACGAGTTAGTCCTCTAACGGAGGAAGGTCGAACAGGGCCGCGAGCGCGTCGGCGTAGTAGTAGCCGCGCGGCGTGCCAGCCGCGTCTTTCACGCGTACCGTCGGCTCGTGCAGGAGCTTGTTGACGATCCCTTCGGTCAGCGCTTCGACGACGGCGCGCTGGTCGGGATCAAGCCCGTCGAGCTTCGCGCGGAATCGTGCGATCTCGCCGGTCCGGACGCGTTCGCCGAGCTCGCGCAATGACGTGACGAGCGGCGCAACCTGCCGTCCGGTCCGGTCGGCACGGTAGCGTTCGATCTCTGCTGCGAGGATTTCTCGTACTTTGGTGATCTCGCGCCGCCGACGCTCGGCCGATCGTTGTGCGTAGTCCTTCAGGTCGTCGAGGTCGAGCAGCGTGACGTCGTTGACTTCGCGTACGCCGGGGTCGACGTCGCGTGGCAACGCCACGTCGACGACGAGCAGCGGCCGTCCACCCCGACATGCCATCACCATCTCGATGGTCGAGCGTTCGATGAGGACCTGCGCCGAAGCGGTCGAGGACAACAGCACGTCGGCGTCGACGAGCGTGTCGGCGATCTCGCTCAGCGGGATGGCCTCAGCGCCGATACGCGCCGCGGCTTGCTCGGCGCGCTCCAACGTCCGATTTGCGATCCACACAGGATCCACGCCCCGCGAATGCAGGGTCGATGCGAGTCCGGTCCCCATCTGGCCGGCCCCGACGACGAGCACTTTCGCTCCGTCGAACGATCCGAGGTGCTCCGCGGCGACGGTCACGGCCGCCGACGGGATCGATACCGGGTGCCGGCCGATGCCGGTCTCGGTGCGGACCCGCTTGCCCGACTCGACGGCGTGGCGGAACAGTCCGGTCAGCTGGGGTGCGGTCCCTTCACGCACGGCGGCCTGCCAGGCTTCGCGTACCTGGCCGAGGATTTCGCTTTCCCCGACGATCATCGAGTCGAGACCGGCCGCGACGGCGAACAGATGCGCGACCGCCGCGTCGTCGTAGTAGGTGTACAGCAGGTCGGCGAAGTCTTCGGGCGCGGCTCCCGAATGTTCGGAAAGGAACGCGCTCACGTCACCGACGGCAGGATGAAAATGGGTGCAGCGTGCGTAGACCTCGACGCGGTTGCAGGTCGACAGCACGACGACTTCGAGCAGGTGCTCGCGGGCGCTCAGGTCGTGGAGCACCTTGGCGAGCTCGTCCTCCGGGACCGTCATGCGCTCGAGCAGGTCGACGGGCGCCGTGCGGTGGTTGAGACCGACCACGATCAAAGACACGAGTTCAGAAGCTCCTTCGCGTCGGCGACCCGTCCGGCGCGCACGAGGTCCACGATGCCGGAGTCGAACGCCTGTTGCCAATCGGCGCTCTCAGTCGAACGGCCGGATGCCCGCAACCCTTCCCGAGCTTCGGAAAGCAGTTCGAGGAGGGTTTCGTACTCAGGGCCGAGCTCCTCGGTCAGGAACCGTCGGAGGTACGCGGCGAGCGCGGGGCTCCGTCCGCCGGTGCCGACCGCGACGACCAGGTCGGCGCGCCGGATCACCGACATCATCGTAAAGGAGCAATTCGCCGGGTCGTCGGCACTGTTGACCCAGACCCGGGCCGCCTCGCCGGCGGCGTAGACCGCGGCGCTGACGGCCGGGTCGTCGGTCGCGGTCAACGCGAGCCAGGCGCCGTCGAGGTCGGCGGCGCGGAACTCACGCTCGATGGTCTCGCAGCGGCCGGCTTCGGCGTAGGCCCGCACTTGGGGCCCGAACGCGGGGGCGACGACGACCACGTCGGCGCCGAGGTCGAGGAGCGGTTCGATCTTGCGTGCCGCGATGCGGCCCCCGCCGACCACGACGACCCGTCGCCCGCGCACGACCAGGTTGACCGGAAGCCCGCCCAGCGCGGCGCGCACCTCGGTCATCACCGCATCACCCGGCTTTCCCGGCCGACTGGCGGTCGGGCGCGGCGCCGCGCCGAAGTTGGTAGAAGGACAGGATTTGCAGCTCGATCGCCAGGTCGACCTTCCGGACCGACACCGTGTTGGGGACGGTCAGGACCGCGGGTGCGAAGTTGAGGATCGAGCGCACTCCGGCGTCCACCAACCGGTCGGCGACCTCTTGGGCGACGGGCGCCGGCGTGGCGATCATGCCGATCGTGATCTTTCGTTCCTCGACGATGCCGGCCAGCGCGGCGATCGGCTCGATCGCCAGCTCGCCGACCTCGCCGCCGACGAGGTCGTCGTCGGCGTCGACGAGCGCGACGATCCGAAAGCCGCGCGCACCGAAACCACGGTAGTTGGCGAGCGCCCGGCCGAGGTTTCCGATTCCGACGATCACGACCGGCCAGTCCCGGGTGAGGCCCAGCTCGCGCGAGATCTCGTGGAGGAGGTAGTCGACGTCGTAGCCGACGCCCCGGGTGCCGTAGGAGCCGAGGTACGACAGGTCCTTGCGGACCTTGGCCGCGTTCACGCCGGCAAGCTCGGCGAGCCGTTCCGATGAGATCGTCGCCACGTCGTGTTCGGCGGCTTCGAGCAGCGCCCGGTAGTACAGAGGAAGGCGCGCGACGGTCGCCTCGGGGATCCGGCGTCGTGCAGTGTCGCCCACCCCGCTCCTCTCACCAGGTCCGACATGTCCAGTTCGCAGGGTACCGACTTTGTGACCGTATTCTCAAAGTGTGGGTGTCGGGTCCGTACCGTGCCCGCGGCCCGCCCGACGTACGCTCGGCACGCCCATGGTCGCCGGTCTCGCCTTCATCGCCACCGCGATCGCCACGGTGTTCGCGCAGGCGACCGCAGTTCGGTGGTCACGGTCACGGGCACCGCATCAGGGGGCGTGGACGGTGGCGTTGGCGCTGTTCGCGCTCGCGTCAGCTGCGCTCGCGACGGGCGCCTCGACCGGCTGGGATCGGGGCACGTTCCGCGCGTTCTATCTCCTCGGCGCGGTGATCAACGTCCCGTGGCTCGCGCTGGGAACCGTGTACCTGTTGATGGGCCGACGGGTCGGCGACCGCGTCCGGGCCGGGCTGCTCGTGTTCACCGGCTTCGGCATCGGGGTCATGCTCGCAGCCCCCATGCACGGCACCATCACCGGCGATGGGATCCCGGTCGGCAAGGACCACTTCGGCGTGTTGCCACGTGCGCTGGCCGGCACGGGCAGTGGGCTCGGAGCAATCGTGGTGTTCGGCGGCGCGGCCTGGTCCGCGGTTCGGTTCGCCCGGTCGCGCCGGCCCGGGTCGGGACGGCTGGCCGGAGGCAACGGGCTGATCGCGTTGGGAACCCTCGTGTTGTCGAGCGGCGGCCTGCTGCAGGGCATCGTCGGCTCGGACGAGGCGTTCGCGTTGACCACCGCGACCGGGATCGCGGTGATCTACGCAGGTTTCGCGGTCGCGTCGAGCGTCCGACGTCAGGCCGTCGTCGCGCCCGACGGGGTCGGCGACGAACCGGCGTCCGACGACAGCTCACGTCGCAACAACTTGCCGGCGAACGATCTGGGCAGCTCATCGACGAGCTCGACGCGGGTCGGAAGCTTGTAGCGCGCCAGGCGCCGGCCGGCGTGGCGCAGCAGTTCGACCGGATCGGGGTCGCGGCCGGGCTTGGCGACCACGTACGCAACGATGGTCTCACCGGTGTGGGGATGAGGCTCGCCCACGACCGCGACGTCGGCGACGTCGGCGTGTTGCGCGATCACCTGCTCGACTTCGCCGGGGTACACGTTGAATCCCGAGACGATCACAACATCTTTGACCCGCTCGACCAACGCGAGCCAGCCGTCGTCGTCGGCGACACCGACGTCGCCGGTGTGCAGCCAACCGTCATGGTCGAGCACCCGTGCCGACGCCTGCGGGTCGCCCCAGTAACCGGCGAACACGTTTGCTCCACGTACGAGGATCTCGCCCGGATCGCCGTCAAGGACGTCTTGACCGTCCGCGTCGGCGAGACGTACTTCGACGCCCGGCAGCGGCGGCCCCACCGAACCTGGACGTGGCCGCGGGGCGATCGCGCTGGTCGTGACCACCGGTGACGCTTCGGTGAGCCCGTATCCGTCGTGCACGCCGATCGCGAACCGGTCTCGCATCGCGGCCACGAGTTCCGGTCGCAGCGGCGCCGCGCCAGACACACACAGCCGTACCTGCGCGAACGAGTTCGCCGGCGCGACCGCCGGATCGAGCGCGACCCACGCCTCGAAGATCGCCGGAACCGCGGCGACGACGGTGACGCGATCGGCTCGGACCCGGGTCAGGGTTTCGTTGGGATGGAAGTGATCCACCAAGGACACGCCGCCGCCCGCCATCAACGAGAGGCCGAGCACAACGTTGAGTCCGAACACGTGGAACAACGGAAGTACCGCGAGAGCGACGTCGTCGCGGTGCACCCGTAGGCCGGGATGGGCTTGCATCTGCTGCAGGTTGGCCAGCAGCGAGCCGTGGGTCAGCATCGCCGGCTTGGGCGCACCGGCCGTCCCGGCCGTGAAGAGCAGCACCGCGAGATCGTCGGCTGCCCGGGAGACCGGCGAGCAGGGATCGGCCGGAAGCGGTCGGCGGTCGGCGACGTCGTATACGAACACGGGAACCTCGGCCGCACACAGGGCGCAGGCGCGGCGCGCGAGGTCGGCGAAGGCGCCCGACGCGACGACCATGGTCGGCTCGACCACCGTGAACTCGCGTGCGAGTTCGCGTGACGGCGATGCGCCGTTGACCGGGACTGCGACCCCTCCTGCGGTCAGGATCGCAACGTAGGCGCGCACGAACGCGAGGTCGTTGCCGGCCAGCAGCACCACGCGATCTCCGGGTTGGATCTGGGTCGCCAGCCGGGCGGCCAGCCGGCCCGACGCGGCGGCGAGCGCGCCGTACGTCTCGCGTTGGGGCGCGACGACGGCGGCATCGTCGGGCGCGTTGTTCGCAGCCTCCAACAGGACAGCACCCAGATTCACGCGCCGGGAGGATACGTCCCCTGGTCGCCGAGCTCCGGTTTGCGTCGTGTGCGACGCCGACACAGCCAGAAATACTACCGAGAGTGGTAAATATGGGTTAGATCGCTCAAGGATCGCGCGGTCGGTGTCGTTATTTGGGTATCACGCGAGCGGGCCGCACGGACGGCGGGGACTGGGCGAACCATCCTCGACGTTGTGAGGACCCGTCTCGCCCGAGATCGGGGGTTCCGGTCGTGGTTGTGGGCGTGTGGTCGTTCCGGTCTTCCCGGACGGCCACGCAACGTAGCCTCCCAGCCCGCCCCAAAGCGTCCGCACTGCGGCCGGACCCCGAACTCGATCTTCGCCTGGCGTCGCCGGCCCAGGCTGCTACATCCGAAATGCGAACTGCACGATCGACGCGACCAGAATGAGCACGAGGAGCGCGACGAGCACCAAGCTCGTTCCCGCCCTCACGCCCGGGCCCCTTTGCGCCCGATCCCGACCTGCACCCCACGGTCGTGGTGCCCCGCGCTCGCCTGGGTCGACACCGTGACCGCGCTCGCGGCACGAACACCGAGCTCGACGGCTGCCGACCGACGGTCGAGCGCGATCGCGCACATGCCGTAGGAGTCGACGAGCACGACCAGTTCTGCCGGCTTGGCGTCCGCGAACGTCCGCACCCACCGTGCGCGGCGGCCCGATCCCACTCCAGCCGCGTCGGACACCGTGATCTCGAGCGCGTCGCCGATGTTCGCGCCCACCTCTTCGAGCTGTTCAGGTGCGACGTTGAGTTGGCAGTTGCCGTAGCGGTCGACCCACAAGACCTCGCCCGTGATCCGGCCCTCGCCGTCGACGTCCGGGAGCGGCACGAGCGCCGGGGTGAGCAGCACCGGATCGACCTCGGGACCCAACGCTCCGATCGGCAGCCCCACCGCGAGGCGGGCCGCCGCGGGGGCCATCACGTCGCGGCCGGCGAACGTCGGACCCGGCGCCCGCAACTGATATTCCTCGGCGGTGATCTCGACGACCCGACGGGGTCCGCCGAGCATCGCGACCGCCGGCGCCAACAAGCCGTTGTCAGGACCGACAATCGACGCGTGCTCGACCTCCACCGCGATGCAGCGTCGCTCGGTGCCGACACCGGGGTCGACGACGGCGAGCACGACACCCTCGGGCAGATACTGGATCGCACGGACGAGGGCCAGCGCCCCCGCCCGGACGTCGAACGGCGGGATCTCATGGGTGACGTCGACGATGCGCAGTTCGGGGGCGATATCGAGCATCACCGCGTGACAGACACCGACGAACTCATCCGCACGGCCGTAGTCCGACAGGAACGACACGAATGGAGGACGATCAGCCACGACACCGACGCTACCCCTGAAAGAAAAGCGCCCGGGAAACCGCGACGCGACGCGTTCGCGGACGCGCACGTACCCGGTGTGCCTCGGTGTCGACTTCGACCCGCCGCGCTATCCCGCTTGGGTGTAGCCCGACGCGAGATACGTGTCGACGTCGCCTTCGGCGACGCGAAACGACCGGCCCACACGCACAGCCGGCAACTCGCCGGCTTTGATCAATCGGTAGACGGTCATCGACGAAACCCGCATCAGGTCCGCCACCTCCTGAACCGTCAAGAAGCGCGCCTTGCTCAATCCATTGCCCACGCGGAACTCCCTACGCCACCCGCTCCCATAAGGGTAGATGGCTGCGCCACGAGTTGTCGAGGGTCAACTAGCGGGGCGAGTGACTAGTCACACCTCGCGCGGGCCCCGCAACGGTCGGCGTGGCCGCCCAACGCGGGGCGATCAGATCGTCCGGGCGACGGCTTCGGGGAGCACGGCCTCGAGGAGCGGGCGGTACGCACCAGGGGCCCGGTCAGTCCACATCGGCACCACCAGACATGAGCGGTCGCGGCGCCGAGCCACCGCGAGGGAGCAATGGTCGAGCCCGGCCAACGCGATCACCTCGATTCCGGCATCGATCGCGACATCGGCGAACGCCCCGTCGGCGATGACCAGCGCGGGTCTGGGGACAAGGAACAGCCACTCTTGGGGGGCTTCGGGACCCCGGGTGGCACACAGCGACTGCCCGTCGGTCACCACCGCGACGCCGTCGACCCAGCGGATCGTGCGCGCGGCCCGGCCGTCGACGCGCAACGGAGGAGAGTCGTCGTCGTCGGCCACGTCAGCACCACAGCTGCGCGCCAGACGGGCGAGCGCGAGCGACACGGTCATCAGCGACGCGGGCTGACTCGTCGCCAACGAGATATGCGCGCCCGTGCCCGCCACCTCGACGATCCGATCGACGGCCCGGGCCATCGCGGCGATCGTGAGCGCCGGATCGATCCGCGGGTCTGCGATCGTGGCACCGAACACCGCATGGACGGCGGCCCACGCTTCGTCGAGGAGCACGGATTGTGTCCGGTCGTTCGCGGCGCGTTCGACGAGCCGGCGAAGCTCCGAGGGGGCGGCACCGACCGCCCGGCCGGCCACATGTGACCGTTCCAACAGCTGCGCGAGCGTCGGTGGTGGCGCCACCTGTTGATGTCCGACCCTCGGCTCGAGCCGGGGAGGCCGATTGCGCGCCTTGCTCATCCGGAGGCGCCCAGCTCCCTCGAGCGGCGAGTCGCGGCGCTGACCGCATCGAGGATGGCGGCACGCAGCCGTGCGGATTCCAGCTCTCGCAGACCGGCGGCGGTCGTCCCGCCCGGGGACGTCACCGCGGCCCGGAGGGACTCCGGGCCGTCGTCGCTCTGCGCGAGCAGGGTGGCCGAGCCGAGCAGGGTCTGCACCACGAGCCGTTCCGACACGTCTCGCGCGAGACCGACGAGCACACCGGCTTCGATCATGGCTTCGGCGACGAGGAAAATGTAGGCCGGGCCCGAGCCCGACAGGCCGGTCACCGCGTCGAGTGCCGCCTCGCCGACGATCACGACGATGCCGACCGCGCCGAGCAGCCGCGACGCAAGCTCCAAGTGTTGGGCGTCGGCATGGCGGCCGGCCGCGATCGCCGACGCACCCAACCCGACGAGTGCGGGCGTGTTGGGCATCGCCCGGACGACCGGCCGGCCCGGCACCAACGCCTCGAGCGTGGCGAGGGTCACTCCGGCCGCGATCGACAGCACGAGGGTCGAACTGCGAAGCGACGACTCGGCCGCCTGCAGGCTCGCGTCGATGTCGCCGGGTTTCACCGCCACGATCACGACGTCCGCGTCGGCGGCCGCCCACGCCGGGCTCGGCACGATACGGACCTTCGGAAACTCCCGCTCGAGTTCTCGGCGGCGCTCGGCGTCGACCTCCGCGACCACGAGCTCGTCGGGATCCCAGCCACCTTCGAGCAGGCCGCCGAGCAGCGCGGAACCCATCTTTCCGCCGCCGATCAAGGCCACGCTCGTCATCGCGCGAGGGTAACCCGACCCCACAACGGTCGAGGCGAAACGATCACCGCACAGTCGGGCCCGAGGAACTTTGGAACGGCCCCGCACTTCCCCGAACGGAACCGCCCCTCCCGCACCTCGGGCCCGGCAGCGTGCCGCCGCCCCGCGACGGCAAAATGACCGTAGCACTCCCAGTCAATGCAATACGACACCTCTTGAGACAGTCTTATACATGTTCAGAGGCGCCGGAAGGCGATCCCGACCGCGGTTTGGAACCACCGTTCCACGAGCTCGTAGAGCACGCCGATGATGCGATCGAGCTCGTCGACGTCGAGATGTTCGAGGAGCACGCGGCCCACGAGATAGCAGTCGCCGTCGGGTCCGATCGAGAAGTGCGCGCCGTAGGTCGTGTGATTGCGCGCCAGCATGAACCGGTACAGCTCTTCGCGATGCGCGCTCGGATCGGGAAGGAAGTACACCTCGTAGCGGAGCGTCCGCTGATGCAGGTCGAAATAGATCGTGGCCGCGTCACGTCCGTCGCAGCCGAAGCGCACATACCACCGTGGGATCTGCGGGTCGTACTCGACGACCTGTACCCACGGTTCGAGGGCGACGGATCCTTCGAGATGCGCCGCAATCAGCGCATGCTTCGCGGCGCGGAAGCCCTCGTCGAGCGCGAGGTCGCGGCCGTCGACGGTCACGTCAGTCGCAGCGCACGAGACCCCGGGCGACGAGATCGCCGTACAGGCGTCGCAGCCGCGCCGCGGTGATGCTCCACGAGTACTTGCGTGACCGAGCCGACGCGACAGCGCCGATCTCGGCTGCGAGCTCGGGGTCTTCGAGCAACATCGCGACCGGAGCGGCGTACGCCGCGGGATCACGATCGTCGACGAGGAAGCCGGTGGCGCCGTCGTCGACGAGCGAACGCAGCCCACCGACCGACGCCGCGACCACGGGCGTGCCGCACGCGGCGGCCTCGAGCGCAACCAGGCCGAAGGACTCGGCGCGCGAAGGGACGATGCATACGTCGGCGGCGCGGTAGAAGTCGGCCAGTGTGGTGTGCGGCTGGGGTGGCACGAAATGCACGTTGGATGCGACGCCGAGCTCGTGTGCGAGGTCGCGGACGCGGGCGAGCTCGCGTTGACCGTCGGGGCCGCTCGGACCGCCGACCACGAGGAGCATCGCATTCGGGTCGCGCAGCTCCGCCAGGCAGCGCACCGCCAGGCCGACCCCCTTCAGGGGTTGGATCCGGCCCGCGAACAGCAACATGCGCCGACCGTCGAGTCCGAGCCGGTCCTTGGCAACGCGGGCATCGGCGGGGAAGAACACCGAGTGGTCGACGCCCGGCGGTACGACCTCGATCCGTTCCGGCACCGCGCCGTAGCGGGTCGCGAGTTGTTCGCGCTCGGAGTTGGTGGACGCGAGCATGAGGTCCGAACACGCGATCACCTCGTGCTCGACCCGCGCCCGTTCTTCGGGGTCGTCGTCGATGCCGGCATCTGCTTTGACGCGGGCCAGCGTGTGGAACGTCGCGACCATCGGGAGATCGCGCAGATGCTTGAGCTTGTGCGCGACCGCGCCGGACAACCAGTAGTTCGCGTGCAACACCTCGACGGGGGGACCTGCGTCGAGCATCCGGGCGGTTTCTTCGACGAATTCGTCGACCAGGCCCGGCAGCTCGTAACGAGGGATCGCCGTCTGCGGCCCGGCCTGGACGTGAACGACCCGGAACCCGGCTTCGACGTCGACGACGTGAGATTGGGTCGGGTCCTCGGCGCGCGTGTACACGTCGCACGCAACACCGGCGCGCGCGAGCGCCGACGCGAGCGCTCGCACATAGACGTTCATGCCGCCGCCGTCGCCGGCGCCGGGCTGGGCGAGCGGCGACGTGTGCATGCTGAAGACCGCCACGCGCCGCACGGCGCCGGACGATTCGTCGCGGCCAGACATGGCCGGGAGACTACCCAAGCGAAGACCAGCTCCTCGGGTGCGCCACCCTCGTCAGCCGGCGGCGTCTTCGCGGTCGTCTTGCTGGAAGGAACGGTAGATCTCGAGCAGGACCTGCTTTTGGCGCTCGGAAAGGCTCGGGTCCCGCAGCACGGTGGTGACGAGGTCGGGCGGTTCGCCCTGTTCGTCGAGAATCCCTGCTCGCACGTAGAGCGTCTCGGCGGAGATGCGCAACCCGCGAGCGATGCCTTGGAGGATCTCGGCGGACGGTTTCCGTAAGCCACGCTCGATCTGGCTGAGATAGGGATTCGAGATGCCGGCAAGCTCGCTCAGCTTCCGCAAGGACAACCGCGCGTTGCGGCGCTGGTCGCGGATGAAGTCACCCAGATCGTGCAGTCGCGTCTCGAGCGACTCCAGCGACTCTGATCTCATCCCATCGCTCCGGCAACTCGGCGGTCGGCGATCACACGATCGAGCGCGTCGATGACGACATGCAGCTGGGCGCGCAGATCGGAAAGCTCGCGTTCGAAGCCGCGCAGTGCTGCGAGTGTCGAGATGAGCTCGTCGAGCGGAAGGACGGGCAGTTTCGCCAGCGTGGTGTCGACCACGAGTTGTTCGCGGTGATCGGGCCAGTGAAGCTCGATCGTCGGCGGATCGGCGGCCGGTGCGCCGCGGGTGGTGGTAATGGTCGAACGCCCCGACTCGACGCTCAAGATCCGCGGCAAATCGGCGACGAGGTCGCCGACGGAGCCGCCACGCTCTCGCCGCGCCCGTTCGGCTTCGAGGATCTCCATGCGCGCCTGCGCGAGACGGCGGAAGTACGAGAGCGCGAGTTCGGCCTGTGCGCACTCGTCGTGCATTGCGCGCAGATCGTCGAGCGAGCGACTGTCAAGTCCGGTCGCGTAGTCGGGCTCGAGCAGACGCAGAACGCGTTCCGTGGCAATCAACTCCCTAAGAATGGTGCGCGGTCAGGCTATCGCGGCACGTGCGCGGCACAGACCCCTTGGCCGTGGCCGAGTCGCTCCCACCGCTGACCGGCGGAAGGACGGCGACCTCGTCACCATCGGCGAGCACGGTTGCCCGGCCGTCCGACGGCTCGTCGCCGTTCACCCAGACCCGCGAGTTCGCGAGCACCTGGGCGAAGGACGTCCCGTAGACCGAAACCGCGGAGTCGAGCAGCGATCCGACGGTCGGCACCTGGCTCTGGTCGTAGTCGTCGTGCCCGCGGCCGGCGGCTTCGCGTGCTGCGGCAAACAGCCGCAGCGTCACGGTCACGGGAACGTGGGCTCGACATTGGTCCGCGCGGCCGGATAAGCGTCGAGGCGCTCCGCCACGATCGGTTCGCCGGTGACCTCGTCGATGCCGTAGCTGCCGTCGTCAAGTCTGCCCAACGCGGCTTCGATTTCGGCCAGGTCGTGCTCGAGCTGTTCGAGAATCGCCACGTCCTTCTCGCGTTCGAATGTCTCCGAAGCCTGGTCGGCCGGATCGGTGACGTGCGCGAGATCGCCGACCTGGTCGGCCGCGTCCTGGTCGAGGCCCTCTTGGTGCAGTCCCTGGATGAGGCCCCGCACCCGTTCCTTTTCGGCCTCGAGCCGACCACGGGATGCGTCTTGGTCGAAGTGTTGAGTCATACGGCGAGCGTACTGCGCCCGTCCGGCAACGATCCGTGTCGTCGAACGCCGAGCTGGTCAGCTGCGCGCGGGCCTCCCGGTCCGTGTGGCTACTGGCCGCGCAGCGTGCGCGCATGTTCGTTGAGCAACGCTGCGAGCAACACGAGACGGTCGTCGACGGACGCTGTTTCAAGCACACGCTGCGCGTCGAGCGGCCCGATCGGCGACAATGCCGCAATCTCGTACGACGCCTGGTCAACACGGTCGGAGATCGCGGGGAGTTCCGGTATGCGCGGATCGGAGCGGCGGTACAGCGCGCACACGTCCCTCAGTGCCTCGGCTGCGCCGGCCCGCAGCTCCGAAAGGTCGCGACCCGCGGTCTGCGGTTCGACGAGATCGACGACCTCGGCCTGCGGGTACGGATCGTCTGGGAGCCAGCGCGTGACGCGGACGCGCCGCAGGCCGACTGTCGCGAGCGCATAACCACCGTCGGGAAGCTGCTGGGCGCGCACGATGCGCGCGACGGTCCCGACATCGAAGCGGACGTCGCCGCCGCCGACCTCGCTGCCCCGCTCGATGAGCACGGCACCGAACTCGCCGTCGTCACGCAACACACGTGTGGTCATCAGCCGGTAGCGCGGTTCGAAAACGTGCAGCGGCAACAGCGCATGGGGGAACAGCACGGTCCCGAGCGGGAACATCGGCATCACCCGGGCGTCGGCCATACGTTCAGTTCAGCCGGGCGCGCAAGGCCCGGGCACGTGTGCGCAGTCTCGCCGCGGCGTCGGTGGCCGCTCCCGTCGATTCCGGACCGTCTGTGCCGACGCGGTCGGCGAGGAGGTCGAACTCGACCGCGGCGCGCATCACGTCGCCGGTGCTCGCAAGCTGATCGGCGAGGTTCAACTGCTCTTGGAAGGTGATCCCGGGAATCGCGAGGTGCAGTCTGCACATCCAAGCAAGCTGGACCGGATCGTTCGCGAGTTTCCCGCGTTCGAGATTGGCGAGCATCCGAGCCAGGATCGCGTGTGGCGCGGTCGGCCCAAGAAACGAAGGCTGGAACGTCAGCGCGCCGCCGTAGACGAGGTCGAACTGGCGTCGGCACCCCTGCGCGTCGAGCAGGGCACCCCGGTGGAACGGATCGCACCACACGTCACCGCGCGCGACGTCGAGCACGAGGAAATGACCTGGCATACCCACACCCTGCACGTCGACGCCGAGCCGTCGACCAACGGCGAGCATGAGCACCGACAGCGTGATCGGGATCCCGAGGCGGGTCGCGATGACGGAGTCGAGGAAAGAATTCTCGGGGTCGTCGTAGTGGTCGAGATTGCCGGCAAATCCGACCTGATCGAACAGCAGCGCCCGCAGCGCGTCGAATGTCGGCGCCTCGCACTGCCCGGCTAGCGCGTCGAGACGTGCGATCCACTCGTCGACGTCGAGGCCGGGGTGTGCGTGCGCCGCGATGCACAGCGCGGCGGCGTCGAGCGGCACGTCGGCGGCGGTACGGTTGACCGCCTCGACGAAACGCTCGCGCGGGTGCATCGAGTCGAGTCCTACGCGTTTCGCCGCTCGATGTAGGCCGAGCAAAAGCCGCGGTAACGGTCACGCAACTCGGGCTCCTTCCAGTCCACACCGGTGATGTTCCCCCGGCACAGTGCGGCCCCGCAGGAACATTCGAACTCGTCGTAGTCGTCGGTGTCGGTCATCGCGTAGTCGAAGCACAGCTCCTCGCCACCCGACACGTCGCGCATGGTCACGAGCAGGACCGACCCGACGATCCCACAGTTCGGATCGCAGGAATGGTTGACGAAGTCTGCGTCGTCGAACGGCGCGGCACTCACCAAGAACAGGTCATCGTCGATTTGCAGCGCGTGCATCCGCGTCTCGTCGTCGAGCACGTCGAGTCGGGCGCGGTCGACGACCGATCCGCCGAATCCGGCGACCGTTGTACCGGCCGGGATGCGGTCGACGGCAAAGACGCCCATCCCCTTGTCGCCCGCCGGCCGTCGGGCGGCGACCGGGCTGAGCCAAGACTGGCGCACGGACACCTCCGTGTGAGCGGGCCGAACCCACGGGCTCGAGAGGGACGAAGTGAGCCGGCGACCCGAACGCCGCTCAGATTGGGCAGAATATAGGGGTGAGCAAACGACGAGAGCGCGAACGGTTGGTGCGGCGCCGCGTCGCGTCGACACGTCGTGAAGACGACCACCATCGCCCGCCGGTGCGCGCCGGACATGTGTCGCCCCGTCGGAGCGTCCCCGGCGACGTCCCCCGCCCTCCGTACGCGCCCGATGCACCGCCTCTCGTCGCGGCCGTGCCGCCCGACGAAATCCCCGACCGGATGCGAGCCGCGGGACGGGCAGCACGGGAGGTGCTGCTCGAGGTCGGTGGCGCAGTGCGGGCTGGCGTCACGACCGACGAACTCGACCGGATCTGTCACGAGGCCTACATCGCCCGGGGCGGCTACCCGAGCACCCTCGACTACAAGGGCTACCCGAAGTCGCTGTGCACGTCGGTGAACGAGGTCATTTGCCACGGCATCCCGGATGACCGTGCGCTGCACGACGGCGACCTCGTCAACTGCGACGTGACGATCTATCTCCACGGAGTACACGGCGACTGCAGCGCGACGTTTCTGGTCGGCGACGTCGACGACGTCGGCCAGCGACTCGTGCAGGTGACCTACGAGTCGTTGTGGAAAGGTATCGATGCGGTGCGCCCCGGCGCCCGCATCAACGAGATCGGACAGGCGATTCAAAGCCACGTCGAGCCGAACGGCTTCAGCATCGTGCGTTCCTTCGTCGGCCACGGCGTCGGTGAGACCTTCCACACCGCGCCGTCGGTGCCGCACTTTTTCGATCCGCACGCCGACACGCTGATCGAGCCGGGTATGACCTTCACGATCGAACCGATGATCAACGAAGGCGGATGGGAACTCGGCCGCATCTGGTCGGACGGTTGGACCGCGCCGACCCGAGACGGCTCCCGCTCCGCGCAGTTCGAGCACAGCCTGCTCGTGACCGCCACCGGCGTCGAGGTGCTGACGCTCCTCGCCGGCGAAACGCGATAGCTCGCAGCTCGAGACCGAACCATCGACCGCCGCGTCGGCGCCGTGGCGTTCGGCACGGCGAGACGAAGCCGGCACCGGCACCGCACACGAGATGCCCGGCCCCCCAACCACGCAGGTCCGCACGACCACCTTCGAACGGACCGACCGGAACGCGTGACCCACGAGTCGACGCGACGATCACCGCGCAGACGTGACGCGACATCGGTTGGCGGTCCATCGCCGGTCGCCGTCCGCCGCGGAGCGGCTTCGACGCGGGCAACTCGGCCGGTCGCGCGGCAACTAGCGTCGGACTGTGCGACTCGGGGGTGAGAAGGCCGTCGTGACGGGCTCGACCGCAGGCTTGGGTCGGGCGATCGCGCTGGCCCTGTCCGCAGAGGGCGCGGCCGTCGTCGTCACCGGACGCGACGAGGGCCGCGGTGACGCGGTGGTCGCCGAGATCACGGCTGCCGGCGGCTGCGCGTCGTTCGTGGCAGCCGATCTCGGCGAGGAGGACGCGTGCACGAACCTGGTGCAGACCGCGGCCGAACGCATGGGCGGGCTGACGGTGCTCGTCAACAACGCGGCGGGAACCGGCGCGGCCGACGGACCGGTCGGCGACCTCGCGACCGACGCGTGGGACGCGATCCTTCGCGTCGATCTCAGCGCGCCGATGTGGTGCGCCCGAGCGGCGATTCCCTTCATGCGCCGAGCCGGCCACGGTTCGATCGTCAACGTGTCGAGTCGGCAGGCCGAACGTGCAAGTCGGGGCTTCACCGCGTATATCGCGGCCAAGTCGGGCCTCAACGGGCTCACCCGCGCGATCGCGGTCGACTACGCCGCCGACGCCATCCGTTGCAACACCATCAGTCCCGGCTACGTGTTGAACGACCGCCGCGACGCCGACATCACGCCCGAGCGACGCGCCCGCTACGAAGGCATGCACCTCACCCGACTCGGGGTCGCGTCCGACATCGCCCATGCGGCCGTCTACCTCGCGAGCCGCGAGTCAGAGTTCGTCACGGGCATCAACCTCCAGCTCGACGGGGGCAGCAGCATCGCCCGCGGGCTCACGCTCGGCTGACCGGACCGTGCACTCCCGAGCGTGCGTGAGCGCGATCTCCACCTTCGGTCTCGCACTCGACGAAGACCTCTCATTTTGGGAACGGCATCACATCAACACCGTTGGTGTGTCAGTCGCGAAGCTTGAACGGTTCGGCTGGGAACGTGGAACCGACCTCGTGCGCGACGCGGTCGGACGCGGATTGCGGGTCGCGAATCTCATCGGCCTCGGCCCGTTCAACCTCGCCAACCCGCAGACCTGGCCGACACAGCAAGACCGGCTCATCCACTCGATCGAGACCGCGGCCGCGGTCGGCGCCGAATGCATGGTCTTCACCACAGGTCCGTTCGCGCCGTTGAGCTGGGAAGCAGCAGCCGACAATCTCGACACTGCGCTCACACCTGTCCTGGCGGCCGCCGCCGCGCGCGGTGTCCCGTTCGCGATCGAACACACCAACTCGTTGCGGGTCGATGTCGGCTTCGTGCACACACTGAAGGACGCCATCGACCTGGCGAACCGGTTCGACATCGGCGTGTGCATGGAACTCAATGCGTGCTGGGCCGAACGTTCGCTCGGCCAGACGATACGAACGGGCATCGACCGCATCCGGCTCGTGCAGGTCAGCGACTTCAAGGTCGGCACCGTCGGTTCCTCGCAGCGTCTCGTACCCGGCGACGGTGACATCCCAATCGAACGAATCCTGCGGGTCGTGCTCGACGCCGGCTACGTCGGCGTGTTCGATCTCGAGTTGATCGGTGACGCGATCGTCGCCGAGGGCTACGACGTGGCCGTTCCGCGCGCCGTCGAGAAGCTCGGATCGATGCTCGACAGCCTGGGCGCCTGAACCGAGCTCACAGGCCGGGCGGGCCCCACACGTCGGCCGGGCGGCGCGGACCGACCGGTATGTCGCGACCTTCGATCGCCGCGACGCGCGAGAAATACGAGTCGGGCCAGTCGACGACCTTCCCGTTCTGGACGAGCAACTGCACCACCCACGCCCGCGCGACGGCCCGGCCGGTCGACGCTTCGACCAGACGCTGTTCGAGCACCGCAGCCTTGCCTTCGCGCCGTATATAGCGGAGCGCTCCGACAAACGCCTCGCCCGGCAGTCCCTCCGACTCGTACAACACGTGGAGCTCGCGGGCGGCGACGACGATCTCGTCGCGACGCAGGACCTCGACCCAGTCGGCACCGACCTCGCCTCGCACGTAGGCGACGCGCACGTCGTTGAACACGCGGACCGTCGCCGCATTGTTGAGGTGGCCTTGGGCATCGAAATCGGCCGCGGCCGCTACGACGTCGACGACGAACCGGTAGCCGTCGGCGCGCAGCCGCGCCGCTCCCACCGAACCGTCCGATTCGGTCAGGCCCACATGAACGCGCCGCCGTCCGCCATGAAGGTATGGCCAGTGAGGTAACGGCAGGCGTCGGAACACAAAAACCAGGCGAGCGGACCGATGTCGAGCTCGGGATCTCCTTGGCGTTTCATCGGACAGTTCTCGATGAAGATCCGATACCCGTCGCTCTGTTTTGCGGCGTCACCGTGATGCGTCGCCGCGGCCGGGGCGATCGCGTTGACGACGATGCCGTCGGCGGCCCACTCGCGTGCGGCCGTGCGCGTGAGGGCACGTACCGCCTCCTTCGACGCGTTGTAGGCCGCGAATCCGGCACCGCCCGTGATACCCATCGACGACGCGAAGTTGACGATCCGACCCCAACCCTGCGCGCGCATATGCGGATAGACCGCTTGCATCGCCCACAAGGTGCCCTTCACCCCGGAGTCGTAGAACACGTCGACGTCGCGTTCGGACACCTCCGCGATCGGCGAGAGCGGCCGGAACGTCTGCGCGTTGTTGATCAGGCCGTCGACACGACCGAACCGCCCGATCGTCTGCGCGACCATCTCGTCAATCTGGCCACGTTGGGAGATGTCGCACACCACACCGTGGTTCGGGACGCCCAACTCGTCGAGTTCGGCGCAGGTTTGCGCCATGAGCTCGTCTTTCAATTCGGCCACGACGATGCGCGCCCCGCCCTTGCCGAGGTGCAGCGCCATCCCCTTGCCGATGCCTTTGCCGGATCCCGTGACGATGACCACCTTGCCGTCGACGGTGTGCATCTCGTTCGCAGCGGGAGCTGACATCGCGCCACCCTAACTACGCTCGGTTTCCATGAGCGAACGTACCGGACAACTCGCCGGGCGGACCGTGCTCGTCACGGGCGGCGGCAGCGGCATCGGCCGGGCGACATCGACGAGGGCGGCCCGCTGCGGAGCGGCGGTGGCCGTCGTCGACCGTCACCGCGACAACGCCGAACAAACCGCGGCGATGATCCGCGCCGAGGGTGGAACGGCGTCGGCGTATCCGTGCGACGTCGCCGACGACGCCGCGGTCGCGGTCGCAGTCGCGGCGGCCAACACGGATCTCGGACGGATCTCGGGTGTCGTCACCGCGGCCGGCATCTTCCACGGCCCGGACCTGCGACCCGCGCACGAGGTTTCCGTCGACGATTTCATGACCGTGCTGCGCGTCAACCTGGTCGGAACGTTCGCGGTCATCAAACACGCGCTTCCCCATCTTGTCGCGGGTGGCGGCGCGATCGTGACGATCGCGTCAACCGCCGCGATACGCGGTCACGGTTACGGCGCGGGCTACACCGCGAGCAAGGGTGGCGTCGACGCACTGACGCGTCTGCTCGCAGTGCAGTACGGCCCGCGTGGTGTGCGCGCGAATTGCGTCTGCCCGGGAGGTGTCGACACACCGATGACCGCGGGCACGTTCGCGACGCCGGACGCGATCGAACGCGCGAAGCGCACCGTCCCGCTCGGTCATCACGCACAACCGCAAGACATCGGCGACGTCGTGGTATTTCTGCTCACCGACGACGCGCGCCATGTCACCGGCGTGACGCTGCCCGTCGAGGGCGGCGCGACGATCGCCTGAAATGAACGTCTGATGACACACCCATAACGGACGATCCGACCGCGGGTCCGGGAATTTCTTCTGCGGGAAACGATGCGTTCCAGCAGGGGATTCTCGCATGCTGTCCGAGCAATACCACACTCCGTGACCTCAAGAGTCGACCGGACGGGGGGACTTCACTAGCGTCACCCCCGCATGCCCCCGACCCTCAAAGGTCGCGTCGGGCGCAGCGCTGGTGTGGCGGAGCACCGCGTAGCGAAGCACCGCATTGTCATCAGACTGTCGCGCACGACACGACCCACCCGTGTGAGCGCGCTCGCGTGCGTGCTCGCGCTCGTCCTCGCGGGCGCGCCGACGTCAGCGTCGGCACAGACGGCGAGCGAATCGTTGGCGCACACCCGCGCCATGATCGACACGACCGCCAACCAATGGTTCGCCGCACAACGCGAAGCCTCCGACCTCGATGTGCAGATCCAGACCCTCACCGAGACGATGGTCACGATCGGGCATCGGGTCGACGAGCTCCGAGGAATCGCCGACGCCCGCGCGGTCGAGCTGTACGAGACCAACACCGAGGCGCTCGGCGACGTGATGAGCGACACCGAGATGGGAGGCGACCCGCTCGAACTCGGACGCCGGGCAGCGCTGATCGGCCAAGCGAACGCTGAGAATCAGCTGATCGTCAACGAGCTGGAGGCGTCGATCTCCGACCTCAACACCCGCCGCGACGAAATCCACGCGGCCGAGACCGCCCAGGCGCGCACGCTCGGAGTTCTCGCGAGTCGGCGCCGAACCCTCGACAACGAGCTCGCCTCTCTCGAGCTGGGTTCGGCGCATGCCGAGGCACGAGCCGAGCTGGCCGCCGCCATCGGCCGACAACAAGACGCCGCGGTCAGCGCCGCGACCCGGCCGACGGTCGTGGCCCTGACCTCGACGGGGGCTGCGCCGCCTTCGAATCTTGCGCCGCCCGCTCCGACGTCGAGCGTCCCCGGACCGGTCGCACCACCCGACTCGGGGGGGGTCAGCCTGTATCACGACGAGCCGTTCCTTGTGTGCACCCGAGCGCGGGAGAGCGACGGCAACTACGGCGTGGTCAGCGCCGGCGGCACCTACTACGGCGCGTACCAGTTCGCGACCACGACCTGGAACGTGACCGCGGCACACGTCGGGCGGCTCGACCTGGTCGGCGTGTTGCCGTCGCAGGCCTCGCCCACCGACCAGGACGACATGGCGTGGGCGCTGTACCAGTGGCAGGGCAACACCCCGTGGGGTGGTCGCTGCTAGCCGCCACCACCAAGTCTGTGGAGCACGTCGGCGAGGGTGCAGTCGGCGAGCGACCCGAGCCGCAGGTCGGCGGCCGACAGGTCGAGCATCTCGGTCAGCGCGTTGGGGACGGCGACACAACACAGCCCCGCGGCCTTCGCGGCCGCGATCCCGTGCGGCGAGTCTTCCACCGCGAGCGCGTCGCGGGCCGCGACACCGAGCCGGGCGCACGCCTCGAGATACGTGTCAGGTGCCGGTTTGCCGCGCACCGTCCCGCCCGCGGTCACGACGAACACGAACCGCTCCCCCAGCCCGAGCCGTCCGAGGTGTTCGGCGACCCACTCGGCCGGCGAACTCGATGCGATCGCAAGCGCGAGCCCCGCGTCGTCCGCCTCGGCGAGCCAGGCCATGACCCCGGGCCGGACGTCCTCGCGCGCCAACAGCGCGTCCCGACGAGCCCGACGGACCTCGTCCATCGCGGCTCGGTCGACCGGCCGGTCGGCCCGCTCGACGAGCCAGGCGTGCACGTCGAGCTCGTCGGCGGTTCCGATCGTCGCCGACCACTCCTCGATGGTGGGAGGCGAGGCGCCGTGCGCCTCGAACGCGGCACACCACGACGCGTAGACCGGCACCTCTGTGTCGAGCACGAGCCCGTCGAAATCGAACACGACAGCACGAATCTCGGTGTTCACGGCAGCTCAGGCAGGTTGGCGTCGATCGGGTCGATCGGACTTGCGAGCGACACCCCTCCGTCGGCGGCGAGAATCTGGCCGGTCACCCAATCGAGGCGGCACAACGCGACCACAGCTTGGGCCACCTCGGCCGCCGATCCGACCCGGCCGAGCGCGGCGCGGCCCGCGACCCGTTCGCGGTAGCCGCGCATGCGGTCGGTCGCGGCGAACATCGGCGTGTCAGTCGGGCCGGGCGCGACGCCATTGACTCGGATCCCGCGCGGTCCGAGCTCACGCGCCGCGACCCGCACCAGCGCGGCAAGTCCGGCCTTCGAAGCGGAGTAATGGGCCATCGACCGATCCACCAGAAATCCCGACACGCTGGTCACGGCCACGATCGCGCCCGGCTGTTCCAACGCGACCATCGCCCGCGCGCACTCGCGCAACGTCACGAATGCTCCCCGCAGGTTGACACGCATGACGCGGTCCCATTCCTCGGTGCTCAAATCGACGATGGCGCCCATCCCGCCCACGCCGGCGTCGAGGACCGCGACGTCGAGCCGGCCGAGCCGCGTCACAACCTCTCGGACCGAGGCGACGACCTGCTCCTCGTCGCCGACGTCGACGATCAACGACATCTCGGCGCCGGGAGCGTCACGCAGATCGAGCACCGCGACCCGAGCCCCCGCGGCGTGCAGGCCGGCCACCGTCGCCGCGCCGATGCCGCTCGCCCCGCCGGTCACAATCGCGCAGCTGTCGACAAGTTCCATGACAGATGAGGAAGCTAGCGTCGCAAGCTGTGGGCGAACCCTCGTTCGGCATCTACCTGCCTCAGCTGCGCATGTCGTTCGGCCGAATCCTCGAACGGACCACCGCGGCCGAAATCGCCGGCTTCGAGTCGGTGTGGCTCATGGACCACTTCACCGCGCCCGCAGCACCGCAGGTCGACACCTTCGAAGGCTTCACCATCGCGAGCGCGCTCGCGGCACGGACGTCGACGATCCGGATCGGCCACCTCGTGCTCTGCGACCCGTTCCGTCACCCGGTCCTGCTCGCAAAGATGGCCGCAACACTGGACGTGATCTCCGACGGTCGGTTCGATCTCGGCATCGGCTGGGGATCGGTGCCCGCCGAACTCGAGATGTACGGCTTCGGATCAGAACCGCCGGCGGTACGAGCCACCAAGCTGCGAGAGACACTCGAGATCCTCACGTTGATGTTCTCCGGCGCGCAGTTCGACTACGACGGCACCCACTACCGCCTGCGGCGTGCGATCGGACGGCCCGTCCCCCGCCAGTCGCACATACCCGTCCACATCGGCGGCGGCGGACCGAAGCTCACCATGCCGCTGGTCTCGCAGTTCGCCGACTGGTGGAACTGCCCCGGATACGCGCTCGACCGTCTCGACGAACTCCGGCCGCTGGCCGGTCGGGCGCGCATCTCGACGCAGCATCCGATCGGCCTTGCCGCCGACGCCGCAGCTCGCAACGACGTGATCGCAACCGCGCACCGTCGCTTCGGAACGTGGGGCGGCGTCATCGCAGGGACCGCCGACGAAGTCGCCGCCGCGCTCGCCGACGAAGTACAGCGCGGCGTCGAAGGGTTCGTGCTCCAGTTCTCCGACTTCGGGACACCCGAGACGATCCAACGATTCATGACCGACGTCGCCCCGACCGTACGCGCCGCAACAACCTGAGGAGGACAACGTGGAGACGCCGATGGCAGCCGAGACCGTCACGATCAGCGGTCACAACGGAGACGAGATCGAGGCGTACTACGCGCGACCGACGTCACCGGGTCCCCATCCCGGCGTCGTCGTGATCCACCACATGCCCGGCTACGACCGCTCGACGAAGGAGATCGTCCGCACGTTCGCGGTATACGGCTACGCCGCGCTCTGCCCGAACCTGTTCCACCGGTACGCGCCCGGTGCATCCGCGACCGACGCAGCCGCCGCCGCCCGCGACGCCGGCGGCGTCCCCGATGCGCAGTGCGTCGGGGACGTGCGCGGCGCGACCGAGTTCCTGCGCGCACTCCCGTCGTCGAACGGTCGGGTCGGCGTGATCGGCTACTGCTCAGGCGGACGCCAGGCCTACCTGGTCGCGTGCAGTCTCGACCTCGACGCGGCCGTCGACTGCTACGGCGGACGGGTCGTCGCGTCGCCCGAAGACCTCACGCCCGCTCGACCCGTCGCTCCCATCGATCTCACACCGGAACTGCGGTGCCCACTGCTCGGCCTGTTCGGCGCGCAAGACACCAACCCGTCGCCGGCACAGACCGCGCAGATCGAAGCTGCGCTGCACAAGCACGCCAAGACCTACGAGTTCCATACGTTCGACGACGCCGGCCACGCCTTCTTCTCCGTCGACCGGCCCAACTACCGCGTCGACGCCTCCAAGCAAGGCTGGAAACTGATCTGGGACTTCTTCGGCCGTTACCTGCAGGCGTAGTCGCGCCGCTGTCGGCTGCGAACGACCGAAGACCGCGAGCGCCGACCGTCAGTCCGTACAACCCGTCGTGATCGGCTGCGGGTTCGGAGGACGCCGACACGCGTTGCGTCGACGGTCGCGCGATGCGACGCGCCCGCTATTCGGTCGTCAGCGCCGCCTGCGTCACCAGCTTCGGCCGCCGCAGCCTCCCGGCCAGCGGAAGCGACAGGAAGAGCGCCGCCGCGAACGTCGCGACTCCGGCGACCTCAAGACCGGCGCGGGGGCTCCAACGCTGGCACACCCAACCGACGAACGGCCCTCCGACCACCGTCGTGCCGAGCGTGAGCAGCGTGTAGATCGCCATCACCCGCCCGCGCAGCTGAGGAGCCGACCAGATCTGCATGTGCGCGCTGGCGGTCGAACCGAAGAACACCGCCGTCGCGCCGACCGGTACCAGCGCAGCCTCGAACGTCAGCTTCGTCGGAAGCGACGCGCCAACGACGAGCGCGATGCCGAGCAGTGCCGCGGACGTGACGACGACTCGGGACGTCGGACGCGAACGTAGCGCAGCGAACAGCGCACCGAAGACGGTGCCGACGCCGAGGATCGCCATCAGAAACCCCGCGAGCCCGGCGCCCCCGTGGAACGTGTTCGACGCCATGAGCGTCAAGAAGGTCGGAAAGTTGTAGACCAGGGTGCCGACGACGGCAACCAACACGATCGTTGCCCGGATCTCGGTGATCGACCATGCGTACGCGAGACCTTCGCGGATACGAGAGCGACTCGTCGGTTCGTGGAGACGGCGCAGCTCCGACTTGCGCATCGCGGCGAGCGCGATGACGACCGCAACGAACGACACCGCGTTGACGAAGAACACCCACGCCACGCCAACCGTACCGATGAGCAGGCCGGCGATCGCCGGACCGGTGATGCGCGCCGAGTTGCCGACCGCACTGGTGAGCGCGATCGCGTTCGGCACCCGCTCCGGTCCAACCATTTCCTCCACGAACGCGTGCCGCGCCGGTTCGTCGACAACGGTCACGAAGCCCAGCCCGATCGCCAGCGCGAACACCATCCACACCTGCACGACGCCGGTGAGCACAATCAGCCACAACACGACCGCGAGCAGTGCGGCCAGCGTCTGGGTGACCAGCAACACGCGGCGGCGATCGAAGCGATCCGCGATGACGCCGCCCCACAGACCGAACAGCAACACCGGAAGGAATCGGAACGCGAAGGTGGCCCCGACGGCGACGCCGCTCCCGGTCAGCTTGAGTACCAGCCAGGCCTCGGCCATGGTCTGCATCCAGCCTCCCACGTGAGAAACCAGATCTCCGCTGAAAAAGAGGCGGTAGTTGTGGGTGTCGAGCGACTCGAATGTCTGGCGCAGCGCGCCCCGGACCCTGAATCGGCTTGCGGGGTTCGGCCCCGACAGATCCGAGTGTTCGCTCCCCCCCATGAGGTCCTCACGCTAATGGGCCGCCGACACCGGCCGCTGCGCCATTACGCGTCGCCGGCCGTGATCGCCGAGTCGCCCGTCGACGGCGACCCGATCATCGTCACGACGCGCGACCTCCGCGACGGCGTCGACGCGTGGCGGCGAGCGCGGCGAGTGCGGCGAGGAGTGTGGGAACCTCGGCGCAGATCCGACGCATCGCGAACGCGGTTGCGAGCATCCGAGCCGACGACGCCACCACCGCGACGCGAGGCTCGAGGGGTGGGATGAGTTCACGGGTCGGACCCGCGCGCATTCGAGGTTGGCGGCCGGCGCGTGCGGCGTCCCGAGGCTGGCGTCGCGGCCGATCCGTTCGCCGACGACGTTCAGGCCAGCGCCGCGCGGCAGAGGGCTCGGTGACCGGCATCGCCGCTGTAGCGTCCGACGCGGGAACTGCGCGGGAAACGTCGCGCGGTCCGTCGAGGAGGTCCGACCGTGGCACGCGACAACTTCATCGGCGGGGCGTGGAAACCCTCACGCAGCGGCGCGACCGACGAGGTGCTCGAGCCGGCGACCGGTGCCCGACTCGACGACGTCGCGTCGAGCGACGCCGGCGACGTCGATGACGCGGTCGCGGCCGCGGCCGCCGCGTACGACACATGGTCGGATACGACACCACGCCAACGTTTCGAGTTGCTGAACAGGGTGGCGGACGCGATCGAGGCGGACATGGCGACGCTGTCCGACCTCGAGATCCGAAACGTCGGCAAGCCCCGCTCGATCATCGATTTCGAGATGGACCTCACGGTCGACAACTGGCGCTTCTTCGCGGCCGGTGCACGCTTTCTCGACGGACGCGCGGCCGGCGAGTACCTGGAAGGGCACACGTCGTTCCTGCGGCGCGACCCGATCGGGGTGATCGCGTCGATCGCACCGTGGAACTATCCGCTCAACATGGCGACCTGGAAGGTTGGCCCCGCACTCGCGGCCGGCAACACCGTGGTGCTCAAGCCATCGGAGCTGACACCGCTCAGCGCGTTGCGACTGGCCGAGATCACCGCCGATATCCTCCCGCCGGGCGTGTTCAACGTCGTGACCGGCGACGGCGACCACGCCGGCGCTGCGCTTGTCACCCATCCCGACGTCGCGATGGTGTCACTCACAGGCGATGTCGCAACCGGCCAGGCCATCGCCCGCGCAGCCGCCGATTCGCTCAAGCGGGTGCACCTCGAGTTGGGCGGCAAAGCGCCCGTGATCGTGTTCGACGACGCCGACGTCGAGGCTCTCGTCGCCACGCTGACCGAAACCGGTTACTACAACTCGGGCCAAGACTGCACCGCACCGTGTCGAGTGCTGGCCGGACCGAACGTGTTCGACGGGATCGTGCACCAGCTGACCGAGTCGGTCAGCGCCATCAAGACCGGCGACCCCACCGCCGAGGACACCGCGATGGGTCCGGTCGTGTCGGCCGCGCAGCTGGAGCGGGTCGTCGCCATGGTGGACCGGGCCCGATCGGCCGGCGCCGAGGTCACCACCGGCGGGACCGCGCGAGCAGGCGACGGCTACTTCTACGAAGCGTCGGTCGTCGTGAACCCCGCACAGGACGCCGAGATCGTGCAGCGCGAGGTATTCGGTCCGGTGATCACGGTGCAGCGGTTCGCCGACGAGGACGAGGCGCTGCGATGGGCCAACGACGTCCGGTACGGGTTGGCTTCGAGCGTGTGGACACGTGACGTCGGCCGCGCGTTGCGGATGGCGAAGCATCTCGAGTTCGGAACGGTGTGGGTCAACGACCACATTCCGATCGTGTCCGAGCTCCCGCACGGCGGCTTCAAGCAATCCGGCTACGGCAAGGACATGTCGATCTATGCCATCGAGCACTACACGGAGATGAAACATGTGATGGTGAAGTTGTGAGCACCGGTGGGACCGACCCGCTCAGCGTACGCGCCCGCGAGATCGCGACAATCGAACGTGGCCGTCTGCTCGACGCCACACCGGTTTCGCACGCGCTGTACGAACGGGCAAAGAAGTCGATGCCGCTCGGAGTTGGATCATCGTTCCAGGTGGCCGACCCGTACCCGCTGTATCTGAGCGAAGGTCGCGGCGCCAACGTCTGGGACGTCGACGGCCA